>JACKZZ010017321.1_pt1 | contig 23175 bp, 20 predicted proteins | sample 8027871 | NCBI WGS metagenome assembly JACKZZ01 (sample SAMN15724774, study PRJNA655200) | protist metagenome | isolation source: fluorescence activated cell sorting (FACS) single amplified genomes of... | place: USA: West Boothbay Harbor, Gulf of Maine | collected 2000-07-19 | reverse complement strand
CTCTAAGCAACGAATACATACCAACAGGGAGTCCACCGTGTCGTCGATCTATGTGCAGCCCCAGGTGGGTGGAGTGAAGTCCTTAGTAGGCCCATGTCAAAAAGAAAGCGGACGTTGCAAAAAAGAGAACGCCTAGAGGCTTGTGACACTACCTCCGACGCCACCCTGAACGGCAGGGAACAATCAGGCTCGAAACTGGACCTAAATTCGACCAAAGTAAATGATTATGCTCAAGACAGAGGAGTTATTGAGGCTGAACAAAAAGTAAGGGAAGATGGAGAGGAGGAAATAGGGGGAGATGAGGGTAGGTGTGAGGAGAAGTGTCGTATTGTGGCAGTAGACCTGATGGAAATGATTCCAATACCGGGCGTTATAACTTTAGTTGGAGACATAACTCGTGAATCAACTGCACGTGACATCACCATACAACTTGGAGGACAGGCAGAACTCGTTATATGTGATGGAGCACCTGACGTGATCGGTTTGCATGACATTGACGAGTATCAGAATTTCGTATCAGAATTTTGCACCAAATAATGCATTTTCACGGTATTTGCTTGCCCTTGAGTAGGAGTTATCGTGTCGTGTGTGAAGCCACACAATAATTCGGTTCGCAATTTTTCCTTATTTGGTACTGAGGTCTGATGTTTTGTTATTTTTTTGTTGCTGTTTTTTTGCAAATGGAAGGTATGTGCAGCACCAGCTGGTAAATAAGCCATCTCAAAACAAATAACGCCCCACTTGTTTTCATAAAACCAGCCATGTCTGTGTAACTTGCCGTATTTCACTGTTGTCTTTTTATTTTTTCGAAAATATTGTTCTCAGGTCCTGGCTGCATTGAACATTACCACATGTGTTCTACAGAAAGGTGGTACCTTTGTGGCCAAAATCTTCCGTGGAAAGGAAGTAAACAAGGTGTACACTGTTCTCCTGTCGTTTTTTAAAACTGTCTCCATATCAAAACCGAAGGCCTGCCGCAACTCGAGTATGGAAGGGTTCGTTGTATGCCAGGGTTTCGCACTCCCACCTGGGTTTCAACCCAATTTAGCAAGAAGGTTCAGGCTACCCGATAAAGCCGATGAAACGAAAGCTGTGAAGTTTGTTGCATGTGGTTCGCACAAGTGGGATAGCGACCAGTCTTATCCTCTCGATGTGACAGCACAGGAGGGGCAGAGACAGGAGGCAATGCTGCAAGCCGAAACTCGTGCCAAAAATAGTAAGTTTCCTTCACCGCTTCTCCTGCGCCCTGCTGCTATGGCAAAGGCGATGAAGTTTCAGTTATCTCGTCACAAGTCGACATCTAATCAATGTAATACAACCCATAAGCATGCTTCTGAACATGATCACTGTTTGATAACTGCTGAGGGTAAGAAGGGCGCCAATCCCACAAACATAGGTGAAGTAAGTGTGAGTGTGGCCAATATTAACAGTCTACCAAAAAATCATGGTGCGGGAGACCGCAAGAGAGCGTACCAGGGACCAAGCGCACCTCCAATCGACCCTCCGTATAAACGAGCGTTAGAGTTGCGAAGAGCAAATAAGTTGAGCAAGTCCAGTAAAAGATAAATGCATTATGCAGCTAAAATAGCGCAGGTCTCGCACGTACGCCACGATATGGTGTGCATGTTACGCTATAGCTCTATATGTGCTGCACCTGTGTATATAGCATGTGCTACCAGTACATAATATTTAAGCTTAGACTTTGAAACGAAGGCTGCTAGGCATAGTATGATTGCGTCATGCAGTTAGCGCTACAGAGCACGCGCACCCGAGTGTCTTGCTCGCATCTGCCTCAGTGCCTGCTGACCTTATGCTAAACGCCTGAGGCATGCAGCTCGTTTGTGCATGCATGTGCTGCACACGAGGCACGCACGACTGCTTATTGCGCCATAGCGTGATCGAGATTGCAGCTCGATCCTCCTTTATTGCTTGCTTAATTCGCACAATATTTTATGGCTGTACATGTATATGTTTTTATAATTCGCTTCTTTCAATGAGCTTTCATTATGTATGATACTGAAATTGATGCTGTACTACTTGCAGTGTGCTGCATGCACATATGCTATGTGCTTATACTGAGCACGAACAATATAATAATATAGGCACGTGCATATGTTATTTGATCGACACGCGCATGCGCATGCCAGCACCGCCGCGCTGCACTATAGCTTGCGCATAGCGCGGCAGCTTATATACTACCGCTGTCTAAGATTCTGCATGGAGACCTATGGTCGTGAAACTACGTAAGCAGACTCTTTCATGTAGAAATCCATCTTCTTTAAAATTTTGGTATTGTACAAAAAAAGCTATAGCGCCTACGATCTGTATAGCCACAGCTAGCTGCTTCCTGTTCCGCTCGTACGCGCCGCTACGGCTCTACTATGTACACTCAGCGCATATTTTTATAGCAAGCAAATAAAAGTTGCGTTTATTCAAGAGTTTTAAACCGACATTCTATTTCTTTTCGAGTCTGTTTTGTTTTTCTGTGGGGATGCCTCGTCGCTCCAACTCTTTGGCAACGTCAGCCTCTAATTTCTGTTTTGTGTCCCTCTAGTCATACAAAAATCTGGTAAGATTTGATCAATGCTCATCTTATCACAATATATATAGACGCATTTCTACCTTATAGTCGTCGATCATCCGTTTTTGGAGCCAGAAACCGACCATGCCGAAGCCTACTGTCGATATTCCGACTAGCAGTGCCTTTAACCAGCAACAAGGAGTCGCAAAATTCAAGTCAGGGGAAATCGTCGAGATATAATTGATCGTTTGTACAGTCGAACGTAATGTATCGCAAACAAACATGCTTTGACTTTACTCCACCTTTTGCCACGCCATTGCAACCTTCCGAGTAGTTCGTCTCTGAGTCTGACAGGTCTGACAGGTCTGAAGAAAATAAGTCACATGTGTCAAGTTCTTGCAGTTTCTGCCGGGATTTTGTCGGCTGCAACTGCAACTGCAACTACAACTTGCTGTGCTGGGCCGGCCTGAAGTAAAAGGACTCATCAGACTCATAGAACTGTAAGCCTCCGACAAAGGCTGCCGCGCAGACTTTGACCATGAGCCTGCAAGGGTAACCCTCGTCTCCCTACATTCCCCTATCCTTTCCCCCTGATCTATCTCTTTATTGACATGTAATAAGTTGGGTTGCTTATTTTTTGCTGTGTGCACGTTCTCACGTTTGTCCTCTATCCACCCCAGCTTACTTCCACAACCGAAGTACTCGTCAGTTGACCGGTTCGACGCAAGGGACTTCCAGTTCGATCAGGATGTCGCTAAACCTTCGTACAAAGAACCACCTCCCTATCTTCATCGTGATGGATACAAGCCACGGGTAACGGAGGACTTTGGAGATGGCGGTGCCTTTCCTGAGATCCACAGTTTGCAGTACCCGCTCAACATGGGGAGGAAGGACCGGAAAGCCGACAATGTGACCCCGCTTCGCGTGGATGCTCAGGGAAACGTGAAGTATGATGTTATCGTGCACGCCGGTGCTCGACGGGGCAAAAAGGTATTTTCTCAACTCAGCGACCTCATGGAAAAGTCCGATGATTCGGACGACGAACTAGCTAAACCCGGTGCTGAGGAGATGGAAAAACTGGCCGAGGAGACTGCAAAGGCCATGGGAAAGACAATCGAGAAAAAAATGCTTTCATCTCGGCCGTCTCATATCGCAACGCAAGACATCAGTGAGCCTGTGTTCATCCGCTACACGCCCTCTCAGGCGGCGCAGGACGATCGGCACAATTCTGGGGCACAGCAGAGGATAATCAAGCTCCAGGAAATCCCCAAGGACCCAATGGAACCCCCCAAATTCCGTATTAAAAAGCTCCCGGCTCGTCCGCCATCTCCTCCGGTGCCCATCATGCACTCACCCCCGCGGAAAGTAACGGTGGAAGATCAGGCCAACTGGAAGATTCCCCCTTGCATCTCAAACTGGAAAAACATTAAGGGTTATACCATACCGCTTGACAAACGGCTAGCAGCTGACGGTCGCGGTCTGAAAGAAGTTCAAATCAACGAAAAGTTTGCGACTCTGAGTCAGAGTCTGTATATTGCCGAACGACAGGCACGAGATGATATCCGTGTGCGTGGTCAGATGCTCAAAAACCTGGCACGTAATAAAAAGGCTGCCAAGGAAGAGGAATACAGAGCACTGGCGATGCGCGCACGACAGGAGCAAATGCAACAGGCCGTTGAAGATGAAGAATCAGATGAAGCAGAGGAGCGTGAGACGCGTGATCAGCTGAGGAAGGAGCGACGCCGAGAGATCAAACGTGATATCCGGTTGGAGAATGCAAGGCAGGGTAAGGATGGACAAGCCAAACGGTCAGGCACAAAGTCTGGTTTTGGTCGTGACGACGACCGGGATGTCAGTGAAAAAATGGCACTGGGACAGAACGTCGGAATGAGCAGAGATTCGATGTTTGACCAGCGTTTGTTCAACCAGGAGTCGGGCCTCAAGGCAGGGTTCGGTGCCAGCGACAGCTATAACGTGTACACGAAACCCATGATGAAGGGATCGTCAGCGTCACAGCTTTACAGGCCATCCAAAGATCTCACGCAAGAAGTCGATGCGGATCGTGAGATGCGAAGTATTCTCGAAACAGGTACAGCAAGGTTCAGGCCAGATCGCGGATTTAAGGGTGCGAACGACCAGGTTGCTTCCTCTGCTCGTGCTGCTCCAGTTCAGTTTGAGAAGGATACGGCTGACCCGTACGGCCTCGGACAGTTTATGAGTTCGGTCAAGGGAGGAAAAAAGAATGCTTTGGATAAAATTGGAAGCCAGGGTTTTATGAAAGCCAGTGGTGGTTCGTCGTCACGAAAGGCTGAGGACTATGGAGGAGTTCATCCGGATAGGATGAGCAGGGTGGAAGGATTTAAGGAGGCTAGCAGTAGTAGTGGTAGAAAACGAAATAGATCACGGTCGAATAGCCGAGATAGAGACCGAAGACGCAGGCACTGATTGAGCATCTACTGCACGGGGCGCATATTCTGTCGTGGCTAAATTGCACGCGGCAGCGAGAGGCTGCGCAGCTGGCAGATTCATCAGCGCGCATGGGATTCGATCTCATCAGCGCTGCAGCTTTTTTTAATATGCTGTTTAAAGTTGTTGTCCCTGCAGGTATTATTGGCGCATGCAGAGTGCCACGGCAGCCTAGCTAGGCGCTGCCCGTACGTGAGTAGTGTACCGCATACGATCGTAAAAGCTTTCAGGAACCCGGTGCTATAGCGCTCGCAATTGCCTTATTTGCCGCACGGCGCTATCGCACGCGCGCGCAAGCGCTCATCGCTTCGCGAACGCGCAGCCGCGGTGCCTCACCGCGATGGCTCAATTGCACCAGCAAGCTCAGCGGCGCCGCGCGCTCGCCAGCCAGGGCGCCGTGCAGTATACCGTGGGCCCGCGCCATGGCATACGTGTACTGCGTTGTAGCACGTATAGGCACGCCTCTGGCTACCACGCACAGCCAATCTCCCAGGGCATTCACCGCGCCACGTACGTCGGTGAAACGGCTCTATGCGGCTTTACAGTAGCGTACACGACACACTATACTACTGGCACGCACGCCTCATGCAGGCGCGTGAAATTGACCAATAATTGACGGCATAGTGGCACTAGCTTTGCAATCGGCTTGCTGCGCGTGTGCATATGCATGAAGCGCCTGTGCTACGCCGATGGCCTCCGTACGTATAGTACGACGCACAGCTAATAGCAAGGGGCCCTATCTTGCAATAAAGCTAGCCTTCGGGCATGGCACGCGGCGAAACATAGTACAGAGCGTATAGAGTGGATTATTTCGGCAGGCGGATCCCGTCGCGGCGCACAGGTGAGTCTAGCTACAAGCTAGCATGCTGCATGGTGAAATAAAATATATTTGCTTAGGTTGTATTTGCTGCGAGTATATAAGCACAAAATGATTTACAGATCGTATGCATGTGTGTATAAATGCTTAGTACGTACTGTAACACATGCGCCGACTCAATGGATCACGTCTCATTTTTTCTTGCGCCGCCCTCCACCTTTTCCTCGTTTAGGCCCACCGCGGCTGTTGACTGGCAGAACGACTTTTGAATGACCAATTATAACCTGAAACATCTTGTTTTCATCCATACCTTTCATTACAGCCTTTTCGTGCGCTGTGCAGTTGGGCACACGATTGAATATTTCCATAGCTTGCTTGCAAGCTTTGCCCTTTTTCATTTTACCTGGGATTAATTTGACTTTAAACTTGTAGTTTGCCACAGCACTATAAGGTGCACACACTGGAACACCATATAACAGGTTATAACCCGAGGTACGATCTTCATCTTCCCCTTCATTTTCTTCTTTATTCTTACCATTGTCTTGATCGTTATTAGTTTGCACTTTATCTGGCACCTTCTTTTCCTCTTTCTTACTCTGCATGTCACTGCCACATGTTTTTTCTTCGACTTTTTCTTCCATCGCCTTACGCCTGGCCTCGACTTGTGACGGGTCTAACGGCCTACCGGTCAGCACATCAAGCTCCTCCATACCAATTTTTTGTTTTGGGGCATTATCGTTTTCATCTTCTTCGCGTTCACGCATCTGTCTTCGTCTTTCTCTCTCCGCTCGTCTTTCTTTCATTTGCTGGTAAGTCTCTTCGCCAACAGCCTTGAAACCTCCAGCTCCTTTTTCTTCCGAACCCTCAGCGACGACTTCGTCGCTGCCCTCATTTCCTCCCCTCTGTTTTGGTTTTTGAAGCCCAAGAAGTTCTGAAACGATCTTAAGATCTTCTTCATCTTGATTTTTATACTTTTCTTTCACACGTTTCGCTTTAGTGCGCTTACCACGTGGCAACACGACGTGTTGTGGTGCCTTGGTGTTATCTTTAGCTTCTTCTTTGCTGCCCTTTTGCTTCTGTCCAGCTGAACCATGTTTTTCTTTCTCTCCTCTTCCTGTCTCATCCCTACTTCCAGTACTGCTTTCACCACTATGGCCTTTCTTCAGCCTTCGTCGCTCAGCTCTCGAAAGGTGCCTAGTTCCTCCTTTCCCCTTCTTTTTGTTCACCTCTTTCGTTTCTTCATCTTCGTCTTCCCCATCGCCAGCCATTTCATCTGTGGAAACTAAACCAGGATTGCTTTTTACACCAACATTTGCCTCCTCCGCTAACAGAGCTGATGATCCCCTACCCCCTCCTCCAAAGCTAAGAAACTGCGAGGTAAGGTCTCCACCTTCATCTTCATCTTCTCCGTCTAAATCCAGTTCTACTGCTGCTGTTGCTGCTGTTGCTGCTGCTGGTGCTGTTGCTGCTGGTGTCACTCCAGACGAAAGTGCAGGTTTATCTTCCTTTTCCTCTTTCATTTCCTCTTCATCTTCATCATCATCATCATCATCTTTCTCTTCTTTCTTCGTTTTTTTGTACGTTCTCATTATTCCCCCTTTCATATACGTACCCTGTCTCTCTGATTTTTGTACCGCTCCCTTTTCCTCAAGTCTTAGAGGTCTTCTCTCACCAGCATGAAGCCTTTCACAGTGCTCATCTGGACGAAACATCAGAGCAAATGCCATTGCCATCGGTGCGTGCATCACATAATTACGCTTACCACGGATCATAAATGAACCAGTGGGAAGGTATTCCCCTGTAGGAGCCTGACGCGACACCTGATTGGCGTACACCCAGTACGCGCTTGCAGGGACTTTGGACGTCCATGCACTGCTGTAGCAGATGGTCATAGTGGCAGCTTGAATGAGAGTTTTTGGCGGGACTTCTTTGTCAGTTGGATTTTTAATGATTGTTGTCGATGCGCCATGGATATCTGCGTGCATGTATAGATCATTTTTGCTCAGATACCGCTTAACAAGCTGTTCATTCTGCTGTGCATTATGGCCCGATAGCACGAGATAGTTTTCAGATGAAATAAACCAGTTAAATTTCTCCCACCAATGCACCTTTCTCTGTGCTCTGATGACCTTTTTCATGTCCACAAGCTTAATTTTAGATTTTGTGTTACGTTCAGCTGCTTTAATCGCTTTCGACGAGGCCTTTTGTGTTCGATTTCGTTTCTCAACTGCTGCTTTTTTGGTGTCGTAGTATGCAGATATATTCTGATGAACACTGAGGTCAAGGTCAAGATCAACTTCAAAAAAATCAAGTCTTTTCTCCTCTCGTGTTTTTCTGTTTTTCCTTTTTGGCTCTTCGTTTCCATAACCACTACTGCTATCGTTGCTGTCGTTGCTATCGTCATTGCCATCACTATCATCATTGTCACTCATCGCCATAGCTAGACGTAATGTAATCGTGTTTTGGTCAAGTTTTAGCTTTGATATAGCAACAGCTACAGGATTATCTCGATCACGTTCTCTTTCAACAACTTCTTCAAGTTGATCCCAATCCATACCCTGAGCTAAAGCTTTGAGCACAGCTGCTCTGCTGCCACGTGCCAGATCAATATTTGCAGCTAAAAGTTCGGCTTTAAAGACGTTCATCTGGCCTAATTTTTCCAACTGGTGCAATTTTTCAGCATGATCTCGTTTAACTCGTTCGACCTAATGTGTGGAATTAGCGTCAATAACGTGTTGCAATAACGTGTTGAACAAGCTACAAGCTACACATCGGATACGGCATCGGGAAATAAAACTAACCTTGTCCCATGCACTCTGTTTCTCTCGAAGTGTACGGCTTTCATCTTTTTGGATCTCGACCTATCAAATAAATTCAACACGAATTCAAATTGAGGCTTAACAGTCCAAGTTGCCGGCAGGTTAAGATCAGAATAAGGGATGAAAATATGATTATAACTAAGAATGAGAGGTGTAGATTGTATTAATTTGAATTTGAATGTTTGAATTGTCGGGACCTTTGAATAAAATTCATCAACGGCTGCGTTAAAAGACTCGAATTCTAAAAATCTTGTTGATGCGAGAGGATATTTTCCCTTCTCAGCACGATCTTTGTGCACAAGTAGCTGTATCTGAGATTTATATCAACATTTCAGGATCACATATGTGCTAAATTTAAACATTTCAAAAATGAAAATAATGAGTTCTGGTGCTATATTTTACGTACTGGAATAAATTCGCTGTAAACTCCGTTCTCAAGAGCAGTTTTTTGATCATTTTTCTGATGGACTTGACTATCATTTTTCTGATGGATTTGACTATCATTCTTATTGTCCTTATTATCCCTGTGATTATTAATCTCTGCTCTATTTTCAGATCCATTTCCAATTCCACTCACAGCACTGACTTCATTAGTACCAACAGCATTTTCACAACCTGCACCAAATTCGACACTTTCACCTGTATCTGGATTTCCTTCCTTTTTCTCAGCCTTTTCTGTTTCCTTTGCTTTCTGTCTTGCAATGGCGACCGCCTTTCTTTGGGCTTTAGATAGCTTTACCTTCCCTCCTCCTCCTCCACCCTGGATGTCTTTTTTGACGTTTGGGACACGATTTATGACGTATCCTTTGAGTGGCATATCTGAAACTGTATGCATCAATTCAATCGCAGGTTTTAGAGCCTCTGAAAGTTTCTCGATGGCCACCGAGTCGAAGTCCTTTGCATCGTTTGCTGCATTTTTCCAGCCGAGGGATGAAGCAGTGAGATTGGCTGAAGTGTATCCCGCAGAGTTGAGACAGTGGGTGACAACCTGAGGACCAAAATCCAACTCATTGTTCAAAATACTCCACACAGTAGCCTTTTTCAACGCCCCCTTTTTCATCCCTTTCTTGAATCCTTTTGTAGGTTGCGCCTGCGTTGCTTCCTTTGCCTTCTTAGCCTCTTCGCTATCCTCCGCTAAGCCCCCCTCCTCAACGGTCATTTTGTTATTGTTTTTTTTTGCGTCGAGGATAAACTGAGCAGTGATTCCCGGAGGTATCCCTAGTTTTTTTTTAATCTTTGAAAGTTTTGAACGCACTTGCATCAGGTGGGCATTGGTCGCCTTGTTCTTTTGCGTGCGGCTAATCTCCTCTTCCAGGCGGGCTACCTTCTTCAGTAACGCCAAGTCTACATTGTTGAATTTGTATTCTTCTGGTTTCTTTTTTTCTGGAGCTTTTTTCGTTGCTCGTACTTGCACCTCCTGCTTGGCATCCTCCACCTTCGCACCTGCCGATGGCCCTGGAGCCGCAGCAGTAGCTTGCGGAGGGCGCAGTTTCTCGGCCAAAAGCGCAGACAAAGCAGCGGGCATAATAGTTTCTTTGGTATCAGCCTTGCTGGTCCTGGCGGAGAATTCAAATTTACGTCCGACTGAAACCTTTGCATCACTCATGTCATGTGAGCGCAGAAGCTGCAGAATTTGATACTCATGATCAGTCAGGATAATATTGCCCTGAGCGTACAGCTCGATAATGACATGGTGCGCGCGCTCTCCTACCCCAAACTGCATGTCGATGACCCTGTCGGCACCAACTTGATCGATCGACTCGAGCCTCACACCACGGAGGTGCTTGCGCATCTTGGTGGCAAAGCTGTTTGGCATCGAATCTTTCGGGCGTTTGAATTTAGTGGTGTGCACACGAATACCTGACTCGATGAGTAGGGTTTTCTTGGTGCCCTTTTCTTGCATCTTGAAGAGATAGGTCTTCGAATTCAGGTGGTAAATGTTCTGCGCCCGGTGGCCAAGTATCGTCTTTCGGAGCTCTGTTTCGCACGCACAGCACAAAACTTCAAGTCAGCAAAAACAAAACGAAAGCAACCAATCGTAAGTATTTGTTCACCTTTCACAATCGCCCGCACATCAAGAAGCGTCATGCGTCCTTTCCCCATGGCGATTCTCCCACACAGACAGTCCTGTCTTCGCCTTTTCCTGGCGGCTTCTTTGCGGGGGTGCTAAGTGGAGCTGCTTTTGCTTTGCAGATGCAGATAAAGTTCCTGTAAGTTCCAGTTTTAGCTCATCAAGCTCGGAGCCTGATGCTGTTGAGCAATTCTCGGCTTCGCGGGAAAAACGTGAATTCGATTCGATACTCCCACATACGACAATGCTCTCGAGAGGACTAGCTTCCATTGCCACTCGGCAGTTTGTGAGACCTTCTCTCCCGTTTTCGTCCAAGTTGTTCTCTTCAGTGAACAAATCGCTTGAAAACCAGGAGGTATACAGAATCGTGCTGACAGGTGGACCGTGTGGAGGAAAGAGTTCTGCCCTAGCTATGCTTCAGGAGAGGCTGACCTCGTTTGGCTATTCTGTTTACTGCATTCCCGAGACAGCCACAATTTTTAACCAAGCTGGTGTATCATGGCCGTCGTTATCAACTGAGCAGGTTTTGGTGGCCCAGAGCGAGCTGATGAGAACGCAGGTATGCACGAGCTTTCTCATATCGCAACATTTGAATACGATCTGTACCGAACATTTGGCAGACAAATGAAAAAGACAGGCAAATTAAATTATTAAATAACATTCGTCTCAGATACGCATGGAAGACGCCTTCTGTGCTATCGCCGAAGGGCAAAAATCAGTCATTCTTTGTGATAGGGGTGTACTCGATGGCAAGGCTTATGTGAAGGACAAAACCTGGGCTGAACTGGTGGCGAGGACAGGCCAATCACCTTCTCAGCTCCGTGACGAGCGTTATGATGGCGTCGTTCACCTGGTAACTGCAGCGATTGGTGCAGAGAATTTCTACACTCTGGAGAACAATGCAGCCCGTACTGAGACGCCTGAGCAGGCGGCCGAGCTCGATCGGCGGTTACAGGATGTGTATAGAAATTACCGTAAAAAATACTTTTTCTCTTCGTTTTGGTGCATGTGCCACAAAGTCTGAGGTGTTTCTGCCGCGAAATGAACTCTTTCAGGTATCGTGGATCGGCGAATCATTTCGTGGTGCCAAACCTAAAGGAGTGGGCCTTCAGCGAAAAGGTCGAAGCTGCGGTAAACTGCGTCTGTCAGGTCGTTGGTTTACCCGCACTTCACGCCAAGCGATGGTTTTCGATCGATTTTGACAGTTTGGGACCGCTACCAGTTGATGCTGAACACTTTCTCGTGGAGTATATCTACATTTATGGTGGTGGTGGCAGCGACAGCGAAGGTAAGCTCTCGCTCGACCGCGTGCAGAAACGCACCCATATTAGGGCTGTGCATGGGCTAGAAGAGGCGTTTGGCTGCGATGTGGTAGCGTGCGATCAGGATTATTCTCTAAGAAAAAAAACAGAAGGTGAAGAAGGCAAGGACATAACAAGTTTCAGGCGGATAAATGGTCGTGAGTATGCCCTACTTAGAGAGAGACAGTTGCCAAAAAGTAAGGTGCTCCGGCGATGGCGACGCGTCTTTGCCGACAAGAATTTAGTGTTTGAGCTTGACGTGATGCCTATTAAGAGTGGGAAACCTGTGGTTAAATTGACGGTAACATACTGTTTTTTTCATTTTAAATTATCGGGATTTCAACTTTCTCTCAGACTTTTCTCGAATAGGATTTGTACGATGTTTAGCAGTATGCATAGAAAAAAACATCACACGGGGATGCACGATTCACGTATGCAATATTATTTAGGTGGAAGGAGCTGGAAATTGTGGTGGAGATATTAGGCTGCCTTCTTATCTGGCGCAGGCTGAAGAGGTGACTGGCAAGAAGGAGTGGCGTAGTTGGTATCAGGCATTCCATAGCAGCTAATGCAACGCGTTTTGTTATTATTTCTTCATTCTTTACGCGTGCATTTTTAAGGTTAGACTTTGAAACGAAGACGATAGCAGTATATAGTATGGTCTTATTGTCAGCTTTATTGCGTACAATGTGTATACGATCTGTATCGTACAACTGCGCAAAAGTAAAATAAGACGATTGTGTGCCATGCTGGGCGGCATACGCATGCTCGATCGATCGGGCAAAATAAGGACAAGTATGGCGCAATCGTGGCAAGCTTTCGCAATGTATAAATAAACTCGATCACTGCATGCATGCATGCAGCGCCTCCGCGCGCGCGCTTCTGCTCGCGCGCACGGTGAATTGACGCGCGTGAGGTTTTCAGGGCTGGTTGGGGTGGAGGCCCATAAGTAATCGTTGTTTCAACAATTCGCCGTCCAAGTATCTGTTGGTTTAATTTTGCGATTCTGCAACCACCTCTGGTCTTCTTAGTGAGCATCTTTCAGACGTCGAGGCCCATACACGGTTGCGACATTTCCTGACACGCATTTTCCCCATTGCTGCATAAAAATTCTAGTCCCATGGAAGATGTTTTTTTTTTTTTGACTGTTGCTATATCTTGAGGTGGTGTCTGTCTGTGTCGTTCTCTACGTGCGTTGCCCCTGCATGTCTTGATGCCCAAGTCCACCCAGCATGTTATAAACTTTGCTTTTGCGCGGGAAAAATGAAATCGCGATTCCCGGGGATTGCGATTACGATTGGCCAGTGCGAGTGCGAGTGGATTTGGGAAGCCGCTCTCCCACCATTTATTACCCTTCGAATCTGCCCTACGTCATCTGATCATCAGACTTTTGTAGCCTCTTTTGCCACTAAAATGCCGGTGACAACCCGAGGAAATTCTCACAAAAAGTCAGCATCAAAAAAGCACCCCTACAACGTCGGTTGTGTCACCGATGAGCTCACCATACAGGCAAAAGAGCGACACGATGCAAATATGTCAGCAAAACACAAAAAAACAGCCAGAAATAAAACCCCCCTCTCTGAGCTCAAACTTCAGCAAAAAGCAAGTAATAAGGCATTGGAAAAAATCAAGATTGAGACCCCAGCGCCTCCTGCTAGTATAGGCGCCTTTTTCCGAGGTTTCCTGTCCAGCACGACCCTGTTTACAATGTACATGGTAAGTCCATCCCCGCCGCCTCCTCACTTGCCCATCCCCTGCCCATTCTTCAGCACCATAAATCAAAGCCCAATTAGACTCTAGCCTAGCCCATTCGTTTACTTACCCAATTTTTTCGTAATCAAGGGCGGAATCTTCATTTGCCACCCGTTGAAGCCGCTACTCCAGGCTGCGTTTGGAGCCCCGTATGAGAGAGCCATCCGGCATTTCCGTGCAAACCACTCCGACCCGCGTAATATCAGCGTCCATATCGTGGGTTTGGTTCAGATTGTTCTGGCGACTTTCGCTCTTCTAAATGAGCTCGACATGGTGTTATTTCGGTTCAAACCAAGTTTACTCGCATCGCCCCTCCCTTTCTTTTCCGAAATCTTTTCCGCAAATTCTTTCTTTTCACTTGTAACAGCTCTATCCTGGGCTGCAATTTTCATCACTACCCCTGCCCCTCTTCCTGTCCGTGGTGCAGCTGTCAGCTTTATTGCGATCGGTTACAAACTACGTGGAGGTGGGTTATGGCTGGCTTGTATGTGGGCTGAAAGCGTAATCTGGGCTGCTAATGTTTGCTTCGGAGATGGAAAGGCTGTGAGAATGATAGTTTTGCACGCGGTTTTAAATCTAATATTTTATGCGACCAGTCCGTATCCACGATATAAAAACACGTTAAAAAAAAAAAATAATATTATAACGACTTGGTGCGATACTTCGCAGGTGCCCATCACACGCAATCCTCCCTTTGCCACTGTTTTGTTATTCCGTGTGTGTCTCCAAATACTTCTCATGCGAGAGTGCGTATACAGCTGTCTGGGTCATTATGCCATTGCAATCAACGTTTTATTGATGTGCTTGCAAGCATACGGCAGTGTGCGTCCATTCGAAAAAACTGGTTGGCATATTAACTGTTATTGGTCAGGATACCTTGCGTGGATCATCGCCCTGCTCACAGGTCAGCCGTGGCTATATTTCTATGGGTCAGCATTCGCAGCATCATTGTTACAGGGCTGCGCACACGAGTGGACTGGTGAGGCAGCAAACCTGCCTGAACTAGCACTTCGTACAGACGAAACCAAAGGAACTGATCAACACGCGCACACATCATTTTTTCCTCTTCTCATACTCCACGTAGCATATGACATGCTAACGGGACAAAAAAGGGGGAAAGGGGGAAGGAAGCGAGACCCTGGAATGATCCTTGTCACAGGGTGCGCTGGACGGATTGGAAGAGCTGTGTGTCAACATTTAGTGGGTGTAGGTCTTCGTGTACGAGGCTACGACAGACAAACTCGACCAAAATCTCTGCTACCTGGGACCCCCAACGGCAGTTTCGAGTACGTGCAGGGGGATCTAGCTGACACAAAATGCCTGCGAGCAGCAGTGTCAGGCTGTGAAAGTGTGTGTCATTTTGCTGCTGTACCAGACGATGCGGACGTCAAAACAGCACTTGTACCCGTTAACATACTAGGACTTGACGCATTGTTGGAAGCCTGCCGGGGCGGGGGGGTGACACGGTTAATATTAGCTAGTTCTGGGAAGATTTTCTACCACAGGAACTCAGGATTCCCCATCCGCGTTGACGATCCACCTCGTCCGACGTGCATGTACGATAACTAATGGCCTTACTCTTGATGTCTAAATACCTCTATCTTTTGTTCTAGGCTATCAATGATTTTAGGATCTATCATGTTGATTTTTTTTAATGCCATGTCTGAATATGACCTCGTGCTACCAATATCGTTGTGTCCACGTGTGTTCATAACGAACGTAGTTTGCTCATATTTGTCTGTTTCAGGTACGGTGCGACAAAGCTCTACCTTGAAGGTGCTGCAGAAGCATTTGCCCGCAGTGTGGATGGTTGTGACGTCGTTATCATGCGTTTCGCATGGTGTCCGTTTGCAAAGGAGGATGTTGAAGCTATGGCAAACTGCAAAACAATCGGCGCCGGACCTGATGAGTACATGTCACCCGGTGACTGTAGCCGGTGCGTGCACGCAAGCCTCACGTCAGACCTGCAAGGGAGTATCAAAGGGGTGGGCAGCAGCCTGCCACAGCACAATCTAGTCAAGTTATTTTGCCAATCAAAACCACCGAAAGGTCGTCCATTTCGTTTTGATATTGAGCCGACATGCCGGTTGCTAGACTGGAAACCGCGAGATTCTTATCCAGATGGTATCGACTGGATTCTACGCCAGACTGATTATGTGAAGAATCGTCAACTTAAAGCCCGTGTCGTTATCTCATGATAAATCATGATCCAGCGCAGGGCCTCGCAACAGCACATGCGCCGTGGCGTTATAAACGTGCTGCCACGGGCCGGTCGCCGTCGTTCACAAATCAACAATTGAATATTCGATCATAACGGTAAACTTGGAAGATGAAAACAGACCTAGGATAACAACACGCGATTTGACGTTACAAAGGCCCTGACCCCACAACGGAACTGAGCCATATTAACATTTCCTACCAGCGCATCCTTAGTCTTCTCAACTCACCATACCCTCTCGTTTTATTCGTCAATCAACTACAGCGCATAGCTCCACGTTGACAATCAGACCTACTATGCCGTGCACTAATAATAAGGTAACGGGCAACCCGACGCAAACGCCCCCCGAAATGAGCCTTTAGACTATATAAGCCTTGCTATAGCGCACATGCACAACTAATAAAGTTACGCGCGCAGCGCAAAGAGCCAGCGGGCCTCGGGCGCGCCAGCCTGCGCCGCCCGGCGGGTGCTGTGCTTTAGCTAAAAAAAGAACACGGCTATTGCCCAAGGCGCTAGCTGCGCCCGCCGCCTCGTGCGCAGCATTAACTTAGCCCCCGCGCGAGTGGGTGGTGCCTTGCATGGGCCGCACTCCTGACGGCAGAGCGGCGCGTACGTGCTTATTGCAAAGAGGAACCAAAATATATACTGACTAAACAAAGTCTTTCAATCTAATCTGTGATTTATGCGGCCCCCACCTACAGTTACCATTCTCAGCCAGTCGACCTGCAGCTGCGAGCATGCGCATGAACTCACTCGAGCTAGCAACAATAATGAAAACAAACAAAACACGCGAACGAGCATCAGGTGTTGCGACGAAAAAAACGAATATATGAATGATTTTTGGGGCATACGTACCTCAGTTGGTGTCCATCATACGAGAATGCTGAGCGGTTATTGGCATGTTAATACGAGGTACAACAAAAACGAAATAAAGGCGCTCTCACCTTGGAAAATATGGTCTGCGGTTTCTTCTTGCACAGCAGCACGGATCCGCTTCAAGCCGTAAAAAAAATTCTCCCTATGAGAAAATTATTATTGGAGAAAATTATTCGTATTCACCATAATCCCACCCACATGCAAGACAGCGTACCTTAAAATAGCCGACTCTCCGAAACAAAGTTTCTTGTAGACTCCGAGAGCTCTTCCTTGGCTGTATACGGCATAGTGTAATCTTTCCAAACTGCTGCCAACGGCTTCGTCATCATTTTCCGCCTCCTCAGCATCTTCTTTAGAGACTTCATCCACGCGGGAATATTCGTCACTGTATGAAGCCTTCTAAAAAAAAATGTATTATTAAGAATCTGTTTATTTGCAAACTCCAAAGCAGATCAGCACCTGCTTTTGGGGAGGTTCGGCGACAGTGGCGAAGGTCCGGTTGCGTTGAAATCTTGCAGATTTTTTTTCAGCAGGGGGCTTTGGGATAAAGCTCGTCCATTGTCTTACAGGTGGAGCTGGTTCGTTGGTCGAGAAAAAATCAGCTTCACCACCCGGTACTTTTTCCTTAATAGAGTCAAGCCTATCCGTATACTTCTGCTTGATTCTCTGAACCACTTCATTCCTTCAAATGATTCGATAGTCAGCTTTGTCTGCAGTGACAACATGGCCAAATGTTATTTTACCTTTCCTGTAGATCCCGTTGAAGGACTTGGTTTCCCATTCTCTCCTTGTTAAGGAATACCTGTTGTGGCAGTTAGCACGATCAAATCACGTCCGCACGGAACGCAGGCTCGCTGTACCTGAAGTTGCTCTGCCACGTGCAACGCTTCATCGCGTTCCTAAAAAACATAGCCAAGGTCACCCGTATGATCACACGCAAATTTATTGGAATGGTTACATTTTCTGCTTTCGCCTTTGCTTCCAGTAGCCTCTGGTTGACAGCTTGCATTCGGGCTTGGTCCTGCCCAATCACACAGCAGCTATAAGAACACGCGTTCGTGACGTGCAGTTGAGGTACGGTGCTTACCTGGAGTTTGTGTGCTAGGTTTTCCATTTCAGCATTTTGTTCCTCGATTATCTGGATCGAGATATCAAACGGGGATCAGCATGCAGCTCATGTTCTCGAATCGAATCACTGCAGTGCTACAAACCTTGTCCTTGTTGGCCAGTTGCGATTCAAACCACCAAAAAATATCTCGTTCGAAAGTTGCTGCCTGGTATTTCTCATCGTTGTTCGATGGCTCGTTGTTCCCTCCAGTACCACTCAGAGCTGCTGCAAACTTGTCGTTCATTTGTGTCTCTTTCCCCCAACGACTGTTGGCCGCCAGCCACTCGTCGAGCGGTAAGCTATATCCGTTCATGTTCTTCCGCTTAGGGATGGAAGGGGGGTTCTCCCAGTTCATCTATCTATCGTACGATACCTACCTACTCTGCCACCTTCCGCGGGAGCAAGTGCAAGTAAGGATGTTTGGGGCTGTTGCTGTTGTTGGGGCAGGCGCAAAAACCCGGGCACGAAATCTTGAGACGAAATCTTATGGAAAATCGGTCAGAAAATCAGGAAAATCGCTTTGTGTCACAGTCATGACAGACAGGAGAGGGGAAGGGTGTGAAAAGTTTTTATGGAGGATCAGTCGTTAACTGGATGTGCCATTTTCGCAAACAAGCTAGCATCATCATCCCTGCTGACTCCCGTGAGAAAAGAGAAAAGTGGCGCCCTGAAGGTCCGAGAGGAGCGCACAATCACAAATGCTACACGTGTGGGTTGCTAACAGCCCGGATGGTTCGTGCACGGTTTTTGTCCATGGGAAACAATGCCGCCTTTTTCACGTTTGCACGAATAAGTTTATGGAGCTAGGCTCGAATGAGGATAGTTCAAGCAGTGGTGCGGATACCAAGCAGACCTTTTCGCACACAGAAACGATACGAACCGCTCGGTTTGATGCGAGTTGTCGCAGTCTGTTGACGTGTGGCGACGACAAACTGGTCCTTCTGTGGGACTGCGAGACAGGCAAGTGCTTGGCCCGAGCGGTGATGGGGAAAAAGTGCGTGGATGCGATGTTCATAGACCACGAGGCTGAAGGTCACCAAATAATTGTCGCCGATAAGACCGGAAACGTCTTTGGGCTCGAACGGGTCCCCTCGGCAGAGGAAGGTGCCGTCGACGTGCTGCAGCCGACATTCTTGATAGGGCATTGTAGCACTATCACAGCCATGCTGAATATGTGGACAAGAGACCCGCACACGAAAAAGGCTAAGCACTATATTGCCACCTCGGACGTTGAAGGGAAGGTCCGTGTCAGTCACTTTCCGACTGCGTACGACATAGTCTCCTTTTGCTTTGGGCATACCTCCTTCGTCACTGGGTTATCCAAAGCGACGTTCAAGAACTCGGACGGAAGCAGCTCCCCCCTCCTCATCTCGGGGGGTGGCGATGGTTCCGTTCGGCTGTGGGAGCCACTCACTGGGAAGAACCTCGACACATTCTGGCCAATGGCACACATGAAAAATGCCACCGGTGACCTCAGCTCACATTCGGTAGGCCAGAAGCGCTCCCGCGAGTCCCAGGATCCAGCAAGTGCCGGAACAGTCGGGTCGTTGAGCGCCTCTCCTGCTCACAATCTTGTTGCGCTTGGAGTTGTCGGGTCAAATGTAGTCGAGGTGCTGCGTGTATCTGATGGAGTCTTCAGACCATTGGATTCGTCCGTTATTTCCCTGCCAGGAAAACAGGTCCACCTCTCATTCGATCCAAAGGGACGCCTGTGGGTAGCCATGCAGTACCGATACTTTCAGTAAAATCGTGAAAATTTCACTTGGAAAACCAAATATGTGACACAAGTATTTGCTGGACTGCGTGTTCCACTTTGTATATCTTGCTTCTACATCGAAGACGTCTAACACCTAATGTAATTTGTTGTCTGAAATTGTGATCACAGATACGCTGGCAGTATTGAGGTGCGTGTATTTGGGCTGGGGGCCGACTCGCGTGCCATGCGAACTCTTGAGATGTCTGACCTTCTCACTAAGTCCGTATTCAAGACAATTGATGAGACCTCTACGAATAGCGTACAGAACGACCTCCAAACCTGTCTGCAAATGCGTGAAAACCAAGATGTTTTTAAATAAAAATTTCACTCTCCTTTGTCCGTTCTGATTTTGTGTGGCCGTGAAATCGCAGGTAATCGAAATGATCGCTTCCCAGACGCGCAGACTCACAAACCCCCATGCAAAGGTGCGTAATGGTTCCTCGTACAAACAGCTTTCAAAACTTGAAGTGGGAAAGAGCAAGGTGGATGATACCAAAACTGCAAAAAATGTGAATGTAATGAGGGAAGAAAAGAACTGTTGAGAAGCACTCTGAGCCGATCGAACTGGGCGTTACTTTGTGTAACTGCACCATTGCAATCGGACTTGTGGATCATGGGCACGCAGCAAACATAAGTACAGCAAGTGTGTTGGATCCGTAGACAAGGTTACAAGGGTGCGTGACTGTGAACTGACCGCTCTAGTGCTGATAAATTACTGTTACTCGTTCCTATCATTATCAATCATGTGCTGGTAACTGATGGTAGCGCAGTACAGAGTTGTTTGTAATATTAAGGTATATAACGCTTGAATTATGAATGCGTGTCTACTAGCATGCAGCATATTTTTGTACTTTACTGTTGAACATAACAAATTATAAGGGCAAAATATGCGCAGGCATGTGTACAGGTACATGTAGTCACGGGTACAGCGCTGCCTTGCTACGTTTGTGTCGTGCTAGTGCAGGTAGATACGAACCAGATTAGTAGTTTAGGGGAAGTTGTTTGGGGAAAATACAGATCGTAGATTTCTGTATTGATTTTCTGATTTTGTTCAGCAGAGCTTTTTTTCATTTCCCAGCAGGGCTGAAACTAACCGGGTTTTGCTTTTAGAGTTGCCCAGTAGGGCAGCGCTGCGGCGGCCCGCTCTCGCGCGCACTGCCTCTAGTGCTAGGGCGGCGGCGTGCGCTGCGCTCGCTCGCGATGCCGCGCAGAGCTAGAGCTATGGCTTGAGCGCCCTCGAACCATCAATTGAATATATGGATTCTGTGCTAGATGACGTGTATATTCTCGTACACTGTGTCAGTTGAGTTCTAATAGGAAAGTTGCGCTGCCGCGCATGCTGACTCAGCGCACTACGTAGCTAGCGCGCGCGCGCCGAATAATTATTAATTCTTCGGCGATGGGTTTGACTACCCAGCTAATATAAAACGCCGATTGTACAGACGTAGGCGTTGTTATGTCCAATCGTCGTTGCGTGTGACATGCACAGCGCATACTAGCTTCAACTCTCTCCCATCAACGGCACAGTGGTATGATGGCCCAGCCTGCTAATCTGTCATACTTGTAGAGGCTTAGTTCACAGGTGCGGACCTATCGTCGTAAAAAAAACTCAAAACGACTCTCCCATGATCTGCGCCTTGAAGGTATCGAATGCCGCCTTCGGTAGAAGTTTCGTAAAGAAGTCGGCAACGTTGTCCTTGGTGCTGATCCAAGTGATCTTCACGTGGCCTTTGCTGATGGCATCCATCGCGAAAGCTTTTCGGATTCCAACGTGTTTCATCCTGGACCTCGTGGACTGTTCAGTTAAGGCGGAAATGGTTCCCTCATTGTCCTCTCCCAGAAACGTTGCGCCATGAAGTTTGAACTTGAGGTCCTTCAGAAGCATTCGTGCCCATAAGAGTAGTTGGACTGCGACGCTCGCGGCGTACAGCTCGGCTTCGCAGCTGGAGATAGCGACAGCCTTCTGGGTCTTGGTTCCCCAAGCGACCGCAGCGCCGCTGAGGAGAACCACGTGGCCTGAAGTGGATTTGAAACCGGTGTCGCCCCCCCAATTTGAATCGGTGAAGCCACGCAGCGGCGAGCCGACCGGTACACAATGCCATCTGCCTTGGTCCCGCATAAGTATGCAAGAACCTGCAATGCAGCTGTCCAATGAGCTTTGTGTGGGTGAATCAAGTTTTGCGATAGCTGTTGAACAGCCGTTGCAATGTCCGGTCGACAGGTCACTGAGGAGAATAGTAGACTGCCCACCAGGGCCCGGTAAGGCTTGTCGGCCATGAACTTCGCGTCTTCCTCAGATCGCTCTCCCAGGTTGGTAAGCTTGGTTCCCGCTCCAACGGGGACGGACCTCGCCCGCACGTGTCCGAGGTCATCAGCGTGCGTCTTCTCCATGGCTTCGATATACGCCGGTTGCGAGATCTTGAACGATCCGTCGACATTCCGTTGGATGAGCATGCCCAAATAGAAATGCAAGTTTCCGAGATCTTTAACTTTGAACCGTTTCTCGACCTCGGCAACAAACCAGTCCATCAGCTCCTCGGAGTTGTGAAAACATGCCATGTCGTCGACGTACAGTGCGATGAACAGCACTTTGCCTCGTTTGATGAGGATGAAGACGCATTGGTCAGCGTCGGCCTGGGTAAAACCGAGTTTGAGAAGTGCAGCCTTCAGCGTCTGGAACCAATCGTGTCCTGCCTGCTTCAATCCGTAGCACGACTTCAAGATGCGCCAGCATTTTCCAGGTGGCAGACGTATGCCGGGAGGGGGGTGACAGAAGATGATTTCCTGTAGCGTGGAGTTGAGATAAGCGGTCTTGAAATCCAGTTGCCTGGTACACAGCCCCAAGGCCGCGGCCAGGGCAATCAAGATACGCACGCTGTCGAGCTTCACCGTGGGCGCGAACGTGGAGAAGAAATGTTTTCCGTGTTCTTGCAGGAAACCCCGTACGACTACGCGCGCTTTAAAACGCTCGATCGCTCCTGCAGCGTCGCGTTTCGTTGTGAACACCCAGCGACTGGACAGGATCTTGATCTTCCCGGTCGGCGTGTTAACGACGGAGAACACCTTGTTTTCTTGAAGTGACTTGATTTCTTCGTTGCAGGCCCTGGTCCACCAGGCCTTGTTTTTGGATCGCATTGCCTTGCGGTACGTGGACGGGTCCGATTCCCGTTGTACCTCCAGCCAAGCGTGAAAAGCGATTTCCGCTAGCGTTGCAAAACACAAGTCGCTTCCATTTTCAATTCGCTCGTCCTCGTGTTTCGAGTCGAAAGCCCAGGCAGCTGGCAGCTCGTCGTCGTAGGACTCGGACGGCACGACTGGTAGCTCGCTTGCGATTGAGGAGAATGCCAGCAGTGGCGCGTATGTCGGTGGTGGTTGCCGGCGTCGGTTCGGTAGAATGCGGATGCCGTCCCCTTTGAACTCTGGTGCGGTGTCCAGGGGGGTGGATGGTTCCGCGGGCAACGTGAGTTTGT
>JACKZZ010010103.1_pt1 | contig 23181 bp, 13 predicted proteins | sample 8027871 | NCBI WGS metagenome assembly JACKZZ01 (sample SAMN15724774, study PRJNA655200) | protist metagenome | isolation source: fluorescence activated cell sorting (FACS) single amplified genomes of... | place: USA: West Boothbay Harbor, Gulf of Maine | collected 2000-07-19 | reverse complement strand
TAATAATGACCGAACGCCGCTCTTGTGCGCAGCTATAGAGGGTCATGTGGATGTAGTGAAGGTGCTCTGTGAGCATGGTGCAGACAAGGAGGCGAGGACTAATAATAACAACACGCCGCTCTTGTGCGCAGCTATATATGGTCATGTGGATGTAGTGAAGGTGCTCTGTGAGCATGGTGCAGACAAGGATGCTAGAAATGATGGGAATTGCACCACATTCTTGGAATCAGGCGACCGTGCGAACATCAGCAAGCATCATACTGAATAGTGATGTAGCTATTTTCTTTCAGCTACTGTTTTAGAGGATAATATGAATGCAGTTTAATTTCTGTGTAAGCATAGTCTCCATAAGGAGACTAGGAGTAGCACAATCAGTAGACCACTAATGATCGCTCGCAGGATGGGTCGTTATGACGTTACGCAGTACCTGGAGAATCCGCAATATAAAGAGGATTAAATGTATCTAAATAAATTCCAAATTAACATCCTTTTACAATTCATACAATATTCTTATACATCTTCAGTTACTGTGATTGTGATGAGTTTCAGTCTTGGTGCTCGTGATCGTTTGTTGCTTCAGGTTGGAACATCCATTGCAGTGTTGCGAAGATCAAGGGTAGAAGCAGAATATAGAGAACACCAAAGATTGCTGCTGCTAAACCAAGAACTACAAGCAAAACCATGCCCGGATCTTGTTTTCCACCGTTTTCTTCTTTACTATTATTCAATGTATTCACCGCGAAATCTATGCTCACAGCGCAAGTATCGACGAGTGTGGCGACGATTACATCCCAAGCATGTTTGACATCTCCGACAAGTCCTGGTGGTTCATTGCGAGCTCTAGTGAGACGCACCAAAGGAAGCTCTAATTCATGTATTCTATAGCCCCCACTACCATCTCTACTACTCAACTCCCATACTCCGCGTATAGCCAAGTGAGGATATCTATATAGTAATGGGTCTCGTTTTATGAAAATTTCGTAAGATTTTTGAAGTCTTCTAGGTCCATGTTTTTGTCCATTAGGTTGTACAGCTATCTCTAAGTATACTTCAAATGTATCCGATGTGACTACACTCCCAAGTAGACTTGCCGTACGATTGTCGGCTTTCTCCTCTCTGTTCGGAGACCCACCATCTGGAAGGGAGGCTAGACGTAATAGTCGCGCATTCTTAGGGAAACGAGGTTTAAAGATGTGGCGACGATGTCCTTCACCCCCCGGCCCTTCTACTACTTGTGGATCAGGATAGATATCTTGATTCTTCAGGCGCTCCACAGCCCACACAGTCAATTGAGTGAGGTGGCTCACCCCCGGATTCTCATCATGGAGTTTAGAATCTAATTTATGATATTCTTGCACAAAATCATTTTCTTCGTCTTCAAAAATATTACCATGCAAACCACCAACACGCTGTGCACGCTCCTGCTCTACAGAATTTGATCCCATTAATTCGTATAGTTCTCTCTGACTGATATGCTTGACAGTGCCATCCCTCAGTGTAACTTGGACTGCATCGTCTGCATTCATGTCGTGTTGTGGGGGTACAAAGTCTTCGCCATCATCTTCATCATCGAACCATTCTTCACTATCTCTATCAGTCCTTTGATTCTGATCACGACGATCTTTAGGAAAGCCTTCATCTCCATTTATAGCCTTGATGGCTAACATGTACTCGTCCCATTGGACCACACCGTCTTTGTTCTTATCCATGATCCTGATAAAACCCTCCGGATTCGCACCAAAGATATTAAGACGAAGAAGTGGGTGAATCAAACGCCCACTTCTAACTTCATCATTATCGTCAGAAAGCTTATCGGTCAAGCCAAAGCAGATACGCAGCTCTTCTACATTAAGAGAGTGATCACCATCTACATCGCATTCCTCGAATAGCGATGGAATACCTCCAGGAGTAATACGTGCTACAACAATATGCAATAGCAACACTGTAAGCACAAAGATTTTCATATTCAAGAATTGCTCACCTCTCTACAGCACACTCATACAACGATCGAGTCTTGAAGTAGTGCTTTGGTGGGGTATATAGTACGTGTGAAATGTGTTATTATGTTGAATTGATTGGGTATTGTTGCATAACCAGGGTTGTTGGTTTTTGGGATGAAAAATTTGCGTCGACCCAAGAATTTTTGCACTCCCCTCATTCCTCCTTCGGAAAAGAACGAACATTATCCAACTTGGCACAACATTTTAGTACAGCATATCCAATGCTGATATTCAAATTTTCCAATGAGTGAGTTCGATTTATCTAGTATTACGATCTTCGGATACGGAAGTTTAATGACGCTATCCTCAGTGTTAACAACTATGCCTGATGCTTCTAATTTCAGATACGCAACTCTATATGGATACAAAAGAAGTTTCTCGTTAATATCTGTGAACGCTACACGTAATGGTACAAGTCGATGGGCCACCAATGAGACAGCAGCACTGGCAATCAGTCCAAGTGATTCTAAGGATGCATTTGTACGAGGATGTGTTTTTGATATTCCTGCAACGCAGATGGATGCATACAAAGAGCGTGAGCATCGATACAAGTTGATGAAAGTGGACGTATTTGAAGCTGATAAGACGACAAGTGCCATTACAGTAGTAGCACAAACTAATGACGAATACAGGAGCACAATGACAGAGGAGCAGTATCACGAAAAAGTAGGGCAATATATGCAACCTTACATTCCTTCCGGAGATTTATGGGAACAAACTCACATGTTTCCTCTACGTGGCTATTTGGAGAAATGTATTCTAGCCTCCGTTGACATGGATGCAGCAACAGGGAGTGGTGAGGGGTCTGACGGCCTGTCCAACTTTTTGGATGATTGCATGCTTGCTGATGGTATAACAAGCATAAGAAGTTACATGAAGTCAAATAGTGAGCGGTTTTCTTCTGATGTCATGTCCCTGGTGACAGGTCGTGATGCCTCTGAGACATTTGAAGAAATTATAGAGAGACGATTAGGCAGTGTGAAAATGTTACCTGTGGCGGGATTATTCAATGGTGGTACAGGATTTATGACTTGGAATGCTGCATTAGTGACAAAAGAATTCCTGAAGACACAACGGTTGCAATCAGATGCTATGCCTAGGAAGCGTGTACTGGATATATCCAGCGGCAATGGCTTCCTGGCCCTTGCAGCCGCCGCTATGGGTGCTGATGTCACAGCAACAGAGTGTTTTTTAGCCTTTAAACTCTTAGAAGCAAATTGTAAACATAACGAAAATAATTTAGGTCAACATATAGATACAATTGAGTATGCATGGGGTGATGATGTGTTGGAAAAATTCGCACGTAGACCATCTCCTAAAGATTTCGATATGATTATTATGAGTGATTTATTGTATATATCTTTTAGAGATGATATTGAGGATATCTTCTTGCAAGCTATACTTGATATCATGCCATTAGGTTCAACAACAGAACTCATCTTTTGCTTTGAACAAAGAAAATTAGAAAGAGAGGAGATATTTTTAACCCAACTTTATGATCAGTTTACAGTAACTGAGGTGGATGTCGTGCAAGAAGGATTGATACGAGCTTGTACCGAGAATGATGCTGGTGAAAGAGAAGAAAGTGATCTCAACATGTTTTATGTTCCACCTCCAGTTCGTTTACTTCTCATGAAAAGAAAACCCATTTTATAACATAAACCTCATGACACACACCATCATATATTAATATATTGTTTTAACTTTGTCTTGAGATGAGAGACGACAGATATGTTTGTAAAAATATATATACAAATGTGATGTTTTAACCATACAATAATATTACAATTCAGCATTTTCTCCTCTGAATTCTACACATAAATCACTACATACCTCTCTGGTTTTACTTACGAGAGAATCTGGACCTACACAGAAACACAAGGAGTCTGCAGCGCCGCTGAGTGCTGAAACCTCGTTCACTAAATTAGGCCTACCATTTTTGACGGGAAAGGTAAAATTGCTACTTTCACCACCTTCAATATCATTCATGTCTAATGTAGTTACACCACTTTGTTGCATTGTTTTATCCGTTTTCACTGCAGTACAGAAAAGTTCAACTTCAAACAATATATCACCTAATTGAATGCGCATAGTAGATTGGGTCGCTTCGGCTGCAGCACTTCCACGACGTGGCATGGGTGTGCCATTCGTAGGTGTACTTAGTGACTCTCCAAATCCATTTGCTTCTAATCTACGACGACGTTCTTCTTCTGAAGTACTCACTGCAGGGGGTACTGATTTTTTTACCTTTTCACGAGTTTCTAAGACACACTCATCATCTGTAAGATCCTCGTTTTCAATTGAACCATTATCAGTATCAATATAAAGTGCAGTACCAATAACACCAGCAGGAGCAACTTGAGAACGTGATTTGGGGTTTGGAGAATAATTCGGAGTTCGCTGTGCATGAGAAGCTTCTTCGGTACTCTCCGTCCTGCCGTCATCCTCTGGCTCTCCCCCTTCCGTCGTTTCCACGTATATAGGGGTACCACATACTCCAGCAGGAGCTACTTGAGATTTTGATTTGGGACTTGGTGAAGAATTCACTGGTGGGGAACCATGCGAAGCAATAGGAGTCCTTTCCCTTGATAATGGGGTCGAACTATTGAGAACAGGAGCATCACTATTTAGAAGTGGTGTTGATGGAAAATCTTGTACTGAGGAAGTCGCTGTAGATTCCATCATAAGAGAAAGAGTATCACGGAATACAGCATTTTCAGTGATAAGCTTACTATTTCTAAATGTCCAAACTAGTTTTACTTTGCGAAGTACACTTTCTTTTGAAATACCTTTGTTAGTTCTACTTAAATGTAGCAAACTCCTTAAAATTGAATGCAGCGGTGTCACACCAATTCCACCACCAACAAGAAGAATACTAGTACAGCGTGCATATGGAAAAGGCAATCCATAAGGTCCATCAATACCAATACCCAATCGGTTCAATTGGAAAAGCTTGCCTGATGTTCTTTTTGCTTTTTCATTTTCTTTTTTAATCATTTTTGCCATTTCCAATAATTGCCCAGTCCATGTATTTTGTCCACAACTCTTAATATGAAGTACTGTGGATGAATCATACATACTACCACTGATATTGAATGGATGTGACTGCAGTGGGGATATATCAGGAATATTGACGAAAACGTACTGACCAGATTCAAAAGTAAGATTCTCTATTTTTCCAGATATACTAGATTTGATCCCAAATGATAAAGTAACTACATCATCACCACATGCTTCTAAAGCTACTACTTCATAATTCTTGACTGCATCTGTAAATCGTATCATATGATCCCAAAGATACATAGCAAGTCCTGGTATCATATACATCCAGGCAAAATCTGCGTGCCACAATGTCGCCAGAAAGATAGCGCTGCTTAAAAAATGTGCATAATAAAATAGTTCAAATTGTTTTCTTCTGACATAATTCCATGTTAATACACAAAATACAGGAATTAATACAAAAAATATCATACCACTCATCATTCCTATGGTACTGTCTTCTTTGCGATAAGAATTAGGCGATGAAAATAATGCTGCAGGAAATTCATTTAATGAATTAAAGCACAACCAAAAAGCAATCATGTGTCCTGTGCTGATAAGAATGAATGTGATACTCATCCATTTGTGAAATTTAATCATTCCATCCCAAGGATAATCAAGTAATTTAGCCCAAACGGAATTTCGACTGATAGGTAGTACCATACCTCCCATTGCAAACATACTTGTTTGCCCTAGGCATCGACCCCACCTTTCCATCTGTGGTGCACCACGCCATTTAGGATGTGGTATACCATACCAATTCCAAAATGTATATGCAAATGTTGCAAATTGAAAGACACCAAAAAAGAATGCGAAGAGGAACTCTCCCATTGTACATCGGTCAAGTATAGACAATTTCTCAAAACTTACAGGTCTCCATGCAAAAAATCTTCTTACAACTGGTGACACTTTAGCTATTAGAGCAATAGCAACAATACCATATACCCACAAATAAAAAATAATGATTTGAGGAAAAAATTTATAGTTAAGTAATTTATTTATGGTGATCTGTGGTATGTCTGGGTGAATTATATGTTTTGCCCATGCAGCATTGCCGTAATCACTAAACCATTGAAAATCATTACCAAATCGTGAAGTGCAAAAGTAATGTGCTGGCCATAAGAGTAGAAGGCATGCTAGTATACTCACCCATTGCCACCACCGTCTATTCTCTATTTGTTCTCGATGCTTGGTAACAGATCCACACATATCATTCTCTGATATTACCGAAGATCCTATTGATTGTGGTAAAGGAGCATTTGTTGTTGTATTTTTGTGCTGTATGCTTGTCATTTCTATATGAGGTGATCCCATCATCATTGGGTTGTCTTGAGAAGCTATAGCAATACTTGACCTGCCTTGGTCACTTCCTTCGTCTATACTGGACGATTTGGTTCTTTTATCCATATTTTGAATAACAAGTATCTTATTCCAGATATGCCATAAAATGCATGGGAGCATTGCAATGCCAAGAGTAAAATATAGTAAAGCTGTGACAGCCTTGCCGGCCATAGGATCCCAAGTTTGCACTGTCTGATCCAGATATTGTACAGGTGGTAGTACATCATATGTACATGCCACAACAGAACAACCAAATACAGGATTTTGTGCCGATAAAGCTATGATTACAATACAACCAATTAATTCTATCATTAAGAAAGCAAGTTTTTCTATTTCACTTAGTATAGTGTCTTTAAGGACATTAATATTCCACAAATACAGAACACCAAGAGTCATAGGTAACATCATGCACCATCCAAAGATAGAAGCGGGGGCAGATGCTTGCTGAGAGTCTGCAATGAATGGCATTAAGGAGTAATATGTTGCCATCATCATAGTAATCACAAATCCACCACCTAAAGCATGCATCCCAAGTCTCATAACATTAGAATCAGAAGTCTCACCTCCATGTTGATAGAACATTATGAGAGCTACACCAAACTCAACTCAACTACTACCACTGATTATCACAAAAAATATATACTTTAATTTTACTGTCAGAGCTTTTACGATGGGAAAGAGACGTATTCACAAATTCTCAAACAACAGCAACTCGGTATTCATGTTTTGATCTGAAATGATGAGAAGATCACCTTTAGAGATGGACCAGAAATTTGGTTGTTGAGAGTCGACTTTTGGTAGAACACATTATAGATTACGCCAAAAAAATCTTTGAAATCTATTCCATTTGTTAGATTGAATTGTGATAGTGTTGTGGTGCCCTGGTGATTGGAGGCTCACCAGCGTATTTAGCTCGTATGGCGTCTACAAATTCTGAGATCAATTCTCTTCTTGCTCGCGTAAAAGAGCTAGAAGAGGTGGTGATTCAACATCAGACTCAATTTATGGAATTTGAGCAGGCTAGTATTGATTTCCTTCTTGTTCTTTGCGGAGCATTGGTTTTCTTCATTCAGCTAGGATTTATGTTGTATGAAGCGGGCAGTGTGCGCTTAAAAAACACGAAGAATATCTTCATCAAAAACACATTAGATTGTTGTATTGGTGCAATAGGATACTGGGCAGTGGGCTATGGATTAGCTTTCGGTACTCAATCAGTCGATGACGAAGGGAATGGCTTTTGTGGCAACTCTTGGTTTTTTTACTCGTATGGACCAGGTACAAAAGATTATGCACATTTTTTTTATAATTTTACCTTTGTAGCAGCAGCAACCACAATTTTATCTGGTGCATTAGCAGAAAGAGTAACTATGCACTCGTATTTGAGTTATAGTTTAATGCTATCGAGCTTTGTGTTCCCTATTGTAAGTCATTGGGCGTGGAGCTCAACAGGGTGGTTGTCCCCATTCCGAGCTGGACCCAAATTATTTGGTGTAGGAGCAGTCGATTTCGCAGGAAGCGGCGTGGTTCATCTCACTGGTGGTGTCGCAGCTTTTACTGGAATCTTTTGGATTGGACCACGCCTTGGTCGCTTTAAGGTTGCTCTTGTCAACCCTTTTAAACCACATTCAGCAAATTTGCAAGTACTTGGTACATTTATTCAATGGGTTGGTTGGTATGGTTTCAACTGTGGTTCTATTTTGACTTTTGGCTTTAGTGGGTTCGGGAACGCTGCTGGGCGTATTGCGATCACGACTACCCTTGCAGGTGCCGCATCTGGTATTGTCTCGCTTTTTTACACATATTATTATACTGGAAGGTATGATATTGTGATGCTATTAAACGGTACAGTAGCTGGATTGGTTGGCATTACTGGTGGATGTGCAACGGTCACACCATGGAGTAGTCTAATTATTGGTATTGTATCTGCGATTATATTTCAAAGAGCTCAAGTACTTACAATGAAGATGAAGCTCGACGATGCAGTGGATGCCATAGCGGTTCACTTTTGGTGTGGAATATGGGGTGTGCTGTCTGTTGGTATATTTAGTAGAAGTGACGAAATGATGGAAGTTTATGGGACTGACGAAGCAGGTCTAATATATGGTGGCGGCAAAATATTTTGCGCAAATTGTGTATTAGTACTATCAGTGATCATTTGGGTAGGCGGTTGGATGTGCCTATTCTTTGGCATATTCTCACATTTTGACTTATTCCGTGTATCTAAACAAGCGGAAATTGATGGTCTTGATGCTTATTATCACGGTGGATCAGCCTTTATCATTTCACAGGATGATGATCCATCTTCAGCTGCTGTTGCGGAGCATATGGCTTCAATTTCGACTCTAAATCCAATTTCTTCATCAGGTGTAGAAATGACTACAGTATTTAATAGCAATAAGGAAACTTCATTTGAAAATGAATGGAAAGGTGCCACTAAACACGATACTTCATTCGACACAAACGACCCACTAGGTATGCATACAATAAACCAGGATGCAATTCCTCCTCCAGCAGGCTGCATGGAGGCTCCTCTTAACGTGGTAGCGTTCGCTCCAACAGTTGAAGATGATTTAACAGAAAATACGAATATAGACGAGACAACAAAAGTGACTAAAAATAAGGGCACTGGTTTAGCTTGATCAAGATTAGAGAAATTTAGATGATAATTTTGTAATTATTAACAATACTGCTACATGAATAAAAACCAGTCAGCCAACCTGTACTTTTCTCACTATTTTGGAGCTTTACTTACAGCATCTCCCAGTTGTGCATTAAATTTTAGACTGCAGCATTTACTATTCTTATCAACTAATATCTTGAACTTATCACAATGTTCTTTGCTCAGGAATTGTATTCGTAGAGGTGTTTCGGCCATATCTGTGGCAATGGTGATCTCTTGGTCACTGTGCTCTTCAATTTTAGCACCAAGAAGTCCCCCTTTTAATGCAGCATGATCTGTACAACCTGGATTGCGTGGATCATATAGGAATCCATCGAGCTTTCCAAGTTCCTTAAGACCCCATTCTTTAGACGTTGTTGCATCCACCAATTCTTCTGCTATTTTGTTTACATTGATATTAGCAAAAGAAGGATGATTGGAATGCTGTAATTGACCTCCTGATATACTTAATATCCTCACATTTGCGCTGGAGAAGATCCCACCAAAAAAACTAGTTGGCTTTATCACAACGACCAAACTAAGACACTCAGGCCACTCAATCCCTGCATCAGCACTCATTATACTTTGCACCAACAACCTTGTTGTATGTTTGTCTTTTACTAAGATCTCCAACCAAAGGCAAGGGGTCGGCGGAAACTACCTAGGCCCCTCTTAAAAAGTACACTAAAATGGCAAGAGCGAATTTGCAGGTTGATCACGAACTGGCAGAGTCCTTTCGCAACGCCCAGAATGCTGATTCTGATGTTAGATGCATGAAGGTTGTGATTCAAGGTGAATCATTGATTCTCGAGGAAACCCTGGCTAAAATTGCCGATAGTGGAACAGATTTTAATTCTATGTTATCTAGATCAGTGCAGAGTGCAAATGCTTGTATGTTGTTATATAATTTATCCGATGAATCTGAAAGTGTTTTTAATTCGGGTAGTTTAAATCTTGGTTCGAAAGCAAAAGAGTGGTGTCTAATCTGTTGGATCCCAGATACTTGCCCAGTACGTGATAAAATGCTTTATTCCTCATCACGAGAAGATATTAAAAAAACTTTAGGTAGAGCGTTATTTGTTAAAGAATATAGTCCAACAGAACAATCTGATCTCACTTGGGCTGCATACAATGGTGATTCAACAGTTGACAAAGCTATTTATGAGAGTGAAAAAGAGAGAATTATTAAAGAAGAAACAACAGCTAGTCACGAAGAGAGTGGTGCAACAAAAAGCAGCACTATGGCCTTATTGCCTTTCAATCTTGCATCTGATGTAACAGCTGCAGTGACCACCCTTCTCAGTAATAATGAGAGCATTAGCGTGCTAGAAGTCTATGTTCATGATGAAGTTGTAAGTCTTACCAGTGATAGTGCTCCTACAGAAGAAGGAAAAGGCAATGGAGCACAAGAGGCTGCTATTGGTTCAATCACTAGTTTCTCTTCTTATATTCATGCTGAACATGGCAGATTCTATATTATCAAAATTCCATCTGACAGTGAAAATTCTACATTATTAACAGGAACCTTCTTTTTATTTTCTTGTCCTGAAAGCACACCAGTGCGTTGCAGAATGACAATGTCCAGTTGTAAAGCTACTGTTGTATATAAACTTACAGAAGCAGGCTTGGATTTTACAAAAATATTTGAAGTGAGGGAGCCATCCGACATTGACGAGTACATGAATGTAGCAACTAAAGCTGCTGATGTGAAAGTGGAGCATGTAAGGCCTACAGCAAGAGGTAGAGCAGGTACAAGAAAAGTAAACAAGTTTGTTCCTGATGCATGATAGAAGTGTAGAGGGGTGAAAATTTCTGTGAAATGGACCCACTCCATATATACACACACGCCCTTCCCAAGAGTAGAAGTTTTTTACATTGTAATTTAGAAAATATGCTTCAATTAGGCAAGAAAATATCTGACTCACTACCATTTACTAGAACACCAATATGAAGGGGGTACCAATATGACAGCTGTGTCGAGCCGGTTCCCGAAGTTTTCTACTGCTGCTGAAAGTCTCATTTCTTTCCGCGTGACGGCAACACACACCACTTACATATTCTCGAAATAAATATATGGATAAATGTTTTGGAAGTGGAAAGCAGCTGCTGAAGAGGTCAAACTGACCCGAATGGAGAGTCTCCTTGTCGAGGCAAGGAGCCGAGGAGATTTGGTTCTCAACTCAATGATTACTGCTCATAACAAGGGCATTGTCTTTCTATTCCCTTATGTATCTTCTGCTTATGTTACAGTTTTAGGTGAAAATCGTGCATTAGAAGTACACAAGGAAGCTCTCTTGAAGTTGTGTCTGGAGAGTCCAGCATATTTATTTGCGATTTATGCATTTACATTCCTTGTTGTTATCAAATTGACACAAAAACTCTTTTTCCAACGACAACGGGGTAAACCATTTCCTCAAGTACAAGGTGGATACCCATTTTTGGGTCAAGTTTTTACTATGATTAAAGGTTCACCTTGGGACACAATGTGCGAATGGACAAAGCGATATGGTGGTGTGTACTCTTTCATTCTCTTCGGTGAAGAAAGCATAAGTGTAAGTGATCCAGAAATTTTAAAAGGTATTCTTCATACAAAGCATACCATATTCAAGAAAGATTTAGCTTGGACGTACAAACCATTCTTGGAAATACTCGGAAATGGTCTTGTCACTTCTGATGGAGAATCTTGGCGACGTCAAAGGACACTGCTAAGTAAACATTTACGTGTTGATATTCTAGATGAAATCCCTGAAATGGCATATCGTGCTGTACAACGTTTATGTATTAAATTAGATGCTGCTGTAAAAAGTGGTAAAACAGTTGAAATGGCAGAAGAATTTCGTACTCTCACCTTACAAGTGATAGCAGAGGCTTTACTATCATTAGAAGCTTCAGAATCTGATGAAACTTTTGCACATATGTATCTTCCTATTGTAGAAGAAGGTAATCTTCGAACATGGAATCCTACACGTAATAATATATTTATACCTGCATTTTGGAGTCATCTACACGCCGTGAAAAAGCTTAATGATTACGTCACAGGACTCATAAAAAAGCGTTGGAATCTTCGAAAAATGGAAGAAGCAATGGCTAGTAATAATGAATCATCTACACGCAAACATGACGTATTAGATAAGATTTTAGCGGCTATTAAGCCTGAAGATTGGGATAGTAATAGCACAGATATCATAGAACAAATAAGGGATGAAATCAAAACATTTGTTTTAGCAGGCCACGAGACAAGTGCATCCATGCTTGCATGGACATTATATGAGCTTAATAACGCTGAAAATGGTCCAAAAACTATTAAAACATATAGAGTAATATACCCTGGTGGATGCTATACAAGAACAGCGCCTGATGTTACCGATGAGACAAATAGAATAAAGCTTCTAGAAGTTGGTGACTTAGTGGAAATAGAGTGTCTTCTTGAAGACAAGAATCATCCTGAATCATTTTATAGATTAAGTCATGGGAATGGATATATTCGTGCATGTAAGAATGGTAAAGAAGTGTTAGAAATCGTCGTTACACGTGATAGCAATGATCCCGACGGTAAACGTGAGTTGTCATGCCTTGATCAAGTTCTTAATGAAGCCAACAAAGTATATGCTGGTCACATGGATGATAAAGGATATGTGACGTCCATGCCGACACGCAGTGTACTTGCTGGTGAAAGGGAAGCAACTAAGAATGATTATCGTGGCTTAGATTTTACAGAATGTTGTTTACGTGAATCACTACGAAAATATTCTGTTGTGCCTACTGTTGTACGAAATGTGTCTGAAGATACTATGATAGGCCCATATTTCTTTGAAAAAGGTAAAAAAATTATGGTTAATATGCAGGGTGCTCATCATACTGCAGAAAATTGGCCAGAACCAGATTGTTATCGTCCTAGTCGTTTTAATGGTGATAATTTAGAGAGAAGAAAGCCCTACACATTCATAGCATTTATCGATGGCCCACGCAACTGTTTAGGACAATTCTTAAGTTTATTAGAAAGTAAATGTGTTTTATCAATGTTAGTAAAACGATACAAATTTGAACTTACTAACCCTGATACTGCAGGAATGAAGCACCCATTTATGGTTCCTATTATTCCGGGACCTGGTCATAATTTCAAAGTATATGATAGATAGGAGGACAAGGATATAGTAGAAAGATATTGTGTATTATGTGTGTATACTACTTTATGAAAGTTATGTTTATATTTTCGACTGATTAACTATATATTTCCCTCTACAGCACTACCCTTTCATCATTCTAGTGGACTACTGATAACCACTTCACGTAGTGATTAATCAATAAACTTCACCACTTCACTCCCATCCATTCTAGTGGACTACTGATAACCACTTCACATAGTGATTAATCAATAAACTGTTTTAAAAAAAGTATCCATTCAAAACTTGATACAATACTTTAACAACCCTCACAAAAAGCCAAATACACAGAGCAAGTGCCACTAGACATTTTGTTAACAAAGGTCCCCCATGACCCCATTTAGTTAAATTAGCAACGTCTATCAAGGATTGGGCATGTTTTGCATCATCAGTGCCTGGGCGTTTCACAACGTAATGTGTCAATTGATCAATATATTCATTTCGAATGTATTCTATTCTTTTTGAATCTTGAACTTCTTTTAATAGAAAACGATATAAAACTTCTGCCACATGAAAATGCCTCTTACGCACACACAATATCAGTGGAGTGTTTCTCACTTCGTTGCGAACATCTATTTTCACATCAGTATGACAAATGAGGAATCCTACAACACCGAGATTCCCACAGTCTGCAGCATAATGCAAAGGTCTATTACCTATGTGATCTTTCGCTTCTTTATTTGCATTGATTTTACAAAAGAATTTTACCATTTCGGTATGTCCTTCTCTGCATGCCAAATGAAATGCTGTACTTTTTTCTTTTGTATTCTGTGCATTAATATCATCACCCAGTTCTAGTAATGTTTCTACCACACGAATACTTGAAGTAATACTATCTCGTTCACGACCATGGGATCCATATATAGTCGCTACCATTAAAGGGGTATTACCATCTATATTCTTCGCAGTGAGCTTAGCTCCATTGCTAATCAATAATTTCACCACAAGATGATTTCCATTGTGTGCAGCCAAATGCAACGGTGTCCAGCCATTAGAATCTGCTAAGTTTACATCAACGCCCATACTAATCAAAGTATTGACAATATCATATGCACCACCCCTGCAAGCATTAGAGAACATGCTGCCTCCGATTCCCATTTTTGAGTGAAAATTTAGTTCAATTCCTGTTTTTGGTTTTACATTTAAGACATACTCTAATATATCCCATTCATAATCTTGAGCAAGACTAACGAGACTATCTTGTTCTAAAGTGCATTTTGCACTTTGGTCATCTTTATCTTCAATTTTGGCCTTAATTTGTGAGTTACAAGGTTGAAGCCCGGTGAATTTCAGTTCAAAATATTTCAGAGGTATCTTTTTTATTATGATCCAATGCAAAGAACGTTTAGAATAAACAACAGGCCACGTTTTGGTCATGCATACTCTAATTAAAGGCCAAACTAAGTCAAATTCAAGATTACTCTCAAAAGCCTCAGTCATTTCCTTGAATTCATGAATTGCGAGAAAACTAGCGACCAAGCCATACAATCCACGTTCATGATTTATAAACAAACCTACCGCACGACTCATGATTATATTACACTTTTAAATATACTCCATAGCGGGAGTGCAGATGCTGGGAAGTCAGTTCGGTGACGACGTGGGGTGATTTTTTTCTTAAGGGTACCGTACCGACGAACGCCCGACGTACGCACGAAGAAGTCGTGGGACATGAAGATATTTTTATTTCTTCTTTTCTTCACAGGGACATTGTATGTTAGCACGAAAAGTGGTGTTTAGATCAATTCGTCGTATTCACTCATCTACATTAATTATGGGACCCAAGAGGAAGGCAATAGAACTTGAGAGTAGTAGCCTAGAGAAAGCTGTCGGTGGTGGTGATTCTGAATCTTCGCCTAAGAAGAAAGTTGTTAAAGAAAAGACTGTCATGGCAAACTATATGCCTAAATCTTATGAACCTGAAAAATATGAAGAACTAAGACAGGTTGATGGCAGTGTCATAAAAATTGTATCCTGGAATGTTAATGGTTTAAATGCTTGCATGGAGAAAGGGTTTCGAGATTACGTTCGTGCTGAAAATGCTGATATTTTGGTGATTCAGGTAAGTCCCGCGCCTGAATGCCACAAATATACAGACTTGTGTTCATACATGTCCGAATATTGAGACGTATCTTTTTTACATTGTCTTTGTTCCCTTCCAATTACCACATAACATCATAATTCAATACAAAAACTAACTTTCTATATCTATCTTACCAATCTTGAAAAAAATATTCCTTCTTCAAAACATCATGGCGAATCATAGGAGACAAAACTACAAGAAAATAAGGTGCCGTCATTTGACACCATCATTTCAGAGCTTGGCTACGGCCACCGATATTGGTCATGTAGCACAGCTAAAAAGGGTTATGCAGGAACAGCTTTATTCAGTAAGTTGAAGCCATTATGCGTAAGCTATGGTTTAAGTGCTGCTGGTAGTCACAACGAAGAAGGTCGTACAATATCTGCTGAATATGATAACTTTCACCTGGTAAATTCTTATGTTCCAAACAGTGGTCAGAAACTGGAGCGCCTTCGATGGAGACATGAGACTTGGGATAAAGAAATGTTAGCACATTTGAAATATTTAGAAAGTGGTGAATCTACTACCACATCAAAGGATAATGAGGCCTCTAGCAGCAGCAGTAGTGGTGGTGGTACCCTAAATTCATTCTTTAAGGAATGTAAGGATGATACTTCTAGTAGTTCAGGTCCTTCAGCAAAACCAGTCATATTTACAGGTGATTTGAATGTTGCACATCAAGAAATTGATTTAAAGAATCATAAAACAAATGCTAATAAAACAGCAGGTTTTTGTGATGAAGAACGAGAAGGTATGACCAATTTTTTAGCTGCTGGTTTTGATGATACGTATCGCAGATTATACCCAGAAGGAGAAGAATACACGTATTGGGGCATGCGTACTAATGGCTATGCATCAAACACTGGATGGAGAATCGATTACTTTATAACAAGTGAAGTGCTTCGGCCCAGAATTCACAGTATGAAGGTCCGAGCGGAGGTTTACGGCGCAAGCGATCATTGCCCCATTCTTCTGAATTTGGAGAAGTAAAAAGTGGTTTATTTGTATCATATAATAACATAATTCTTTGACCACCTCACCTCCTCAACCCTAACATAATATTAATTAGTAGATTACAAAATAACCTACTACAGGCCGAAACGCTACATAACCTTCGGGTCCCCATTTTACTACACACAATAAAATCAATCGCAGACAGTGCTGCTGAAAACTTAATCTTGTGAAAAGCACATAAGCTTGCACTGATACCATGTCTAGTGAACTCGGTTCAATATTGAACCTTTTGGAGGTTCGTGTTAATGTAGTTAACACGACTATCCCCAGTTCAAAGAATCGAAGACAGATTGAAAATCTTGCAACTGTTTTGCATGGTAAGAAGTATAATAGTAGTTTAAGCGCATCAGTACCACGAGGTTCTGCGTCTTTCAGTCCTAGTAGTCCTCGTAATTTTTTTCTTCGTAGAGCTATGCCTGGTAAAGATTCCCCAGTGGAGTCACCTTTGACGGCTACAGGCGCACCAATTGTACCTGATGAAAGTATACGTGAATTTAATATTAATGCCAACCCCAACCGCATTTTCATTGCTGGTGGTACAGTATGGCAACAAATTGTTAACAGCAGTAGTGAAGGAACTAATGGTCCTCGCACATCTGGTGGTGGCCGCTATTTTTATGTTAAGAAAAATATTCTTTTATTTAATGATGTTTTACTTTTATGTCATGTAAATGAAGATGACGATATAGTAGGCTCAACAACATCATCACACAATAATTCATCGAGTAGCTCGAAGAAATCATCATCTGCCCGGAAGGGAGCGACAACACCCAATTTAATGAATACCCCACAGTCGGCTGCTGGCGCTTCTATTGATACTGGTACTCGTGAAATTAATGATGGTACTGAATTTGGCAATATTGAATTAGATGATTTGGATGAACTGAAGGCATTAGCAAAGAAAGGACGTTTACAACTACAACAAGTTATCTATGTGAAATCTATGAAATTATATGATATGCCTCCACTCAACGCCGATAGAAGTGCTTGGGAACTATCTAGTCAAAGAACTCCATCTAGTAAAGATCGCCCTACAAGTCCACTTACAGGATTTAGTAGTGTTGCATCTGATAATGCCGGGTTTCGCAGTGGTAGAGATTCCCCTTCGATGATGACAGATGGTGGTTACGCCAATGAATTCAATGTACGTCGTTATCATAGATTTGAGATATTATATCATTTACCATATCACGAAAGAAATGTCAATAGACATAATCGTAGTATTGTATTATGCTCGCAACAACGCTCTGTATCAGATAGATACAGAGAAGAGCTACGTAAGACCATGATCGCCTATCACTTGCAATATAACACCAGTTCCATCATGGCAATTGGGAAAGAAAGGGATAGTATGAATAGTGGGACTCCTGGATTCAATTCTGACGCAGGTAATGTGGGCGCAATGAGCACACCACGTGATAGACCCAACTCTACAAGTCCCATGACGGTGAACGGTGTTCCACAATCGATACAATCTCAACTCCGTTTGGGTTGGATGTACGGGCTCTTCGGTGGTACAATCTTTGAAGCATCATATAGTGGTGATGTGCGAGCTTTGCGCAATCATTTAGACCATATGAGTACATATAACGGCAATTTTTACAGTGGTGGTGCAGGTGGATCTCATTCCCTTTCCTCTGCCAACATTGATTTAGTCAGTAAGGAAAAGGTAATGGGAAGCAGAGGTCGTACTCAAACACAAGATTCTTCTGGTAGCGGTGTCCGTGGTGTGATCGATTCCGGTATCGGCGGTACGAATTTAGTAGTAAGTAAAAGTTATTATGTAGATTCATTGGATCAATTTGGTATGACTGCATTGCATTGGGCTTGTTTGAATGGTCACAATATCTGTGCACGACTCTTGGTTGACTTCGGCGCCGATATGAATGTGCGACAACAGCGTGGTGGAAATACGTCACTTATCATTGCATGTGCTTGCGGTCATGCTGATGTAGTAAGTCTTCTATTACATCAAAACTCTTCCGTTAACAGGCAGTATAATAAAACTAATGCTACTGCACGAATTGAAATCCGTAATTATGCGGGCCACAATGCTGTGGAAATGGCTCTTTTCTGCTCTCACGTCAGAGTTCGTAAAGCATTAAGTGCTGCACAAGCAAACAATGCTAGCAATAGTGAGAGAGAAGTCATTGTTATGCGTGAAAAGCAATGTTTACAACAGATATTATCTGCTTTGTACAGTCATGGTGCGAATTTCAATGAAGAGGATGCAGCAGGGAACACTCCTCTGTATTTATGCGTATATTACAATTTAAAGTACGGCATTGAAATTCTTATGGATTTATTAGGCCAAGGTGGTGGTGGGTTGATGAACGGTATCAATAGTGGTAGTAATAAGCCTAGAGGAGCAGGAAATAGCTCATTAGACGAAAGTAATGCCTCAGAACGTATTTTCAATAATAGTATCAATTTTAATGCAGTTCATCCACAACACAGATGCACTGCTTTGCAACTAGCTTGTTCACGTGTGCTAAATGTTTATGATGTTGAATTTGAAGAATTACATTTAGGTACAGTAGAAATAATTCGATTGCTAATTCATGGCGGTGCATACGTCAACTGGCGTAATAAGAATGCCAGCAAAGGTGGTACTACTAAATCTAGTAGTAATAGTAGCAATAGAAATAAGGCAGATTCATCCGGCAATGGTGATGGTATGAAGTCATGTAATACTTCAGATAGTGGTGGTACTGGATCTAGACGTAATAGTAGAGATTCTTTTATTAGTGATTCAAAGACAAGCCAGGCTTCAACATTACAAAGTGGAATGATTCAAGAAGAATATGATTCTGCAGAAGAAAGGGAGAGCTATACTTATGGCAGAGGCAGCGATGCTGGAAGTGCATTTGGTGGATCACAGCTAAGTAGCAAATATAGTAGTGCAAAAGATTCAAAATCCAAAAGGAGTAGTCGAAGTAACAGTGACAATAGCATTGGTGCTTGGACACCATTACAAATTCTACAAAGGACATTTGTTCAAGTGAAATTAGAAGAAATAGAATCACTTAATAATACGAATGTTTATAGTGCAGGTGGTAGCGTTTCATCTAATCGTGCTTATCCTCATAGTGATAATGGGTATGGTATGATGGGAGGGGACTCGTTGGATTTCAGTTTAGGTAGCGCCATTTGCTTGACACCCCCTCCGACATTCTATGGCACCGTAAAACATCCATATTCTGCTACAAACAGTCCAGCTATGAATCATAATGGACAAGCATCTCCGCTTCCATTTCAATCCAATATTGGCTCTAGTCTGGTTGGACTAAGTGGCGCAGCTAAATCATCCCCAGAGAGCCAAGGGTCTACCGGTCATGCTGATTCGTTACATGATGCTCTTACACCTGGTGGATTAAATAATAAAACAGCACAAGAAAAAATGAAAAAGTTAGCTGCTATTGTATGGCAAGCAGTGTTAGTACTTCTTAAAAGCGGTGCACAATGGCGGGATAAAGATTTACCCGATACTGTAAAATCATGTGAATTGCCACCTAAAATTACTACTAGAGCTGGTGGTTATGGCTCCGATCGAGGCTCTGGTTACAGTAGTGGTGGTGGTTATGGTAGTGGCGCTGAGCGCAGAGCTGAGCATGTGAAGAAACATACTGGTAAACGTGACAATAAGCATTACCTTCTTCTTACGAAACCATCTCTTAAATATGCTGTTGATGAATGCACTGACGAATGGGTAAATAAAGCAGAACCTGATAATTTTGAAGAATTTGTTATATCTAGACAAGCTATGGGTGATGTTTTATATCAACTGAAAAAGAATTGGCAAGATGATGGTGATCAAAATCATTGTGAATTATGTGTTAAAAATTTCACATCACTTGGTAACCGACGTCATCACTGTCGATCCTGTGGGGTTCTTGTTTGTGACAAGTGTTCATCAAAGCGCTTGTCACTCGCTGTGTTACCTCCTTCATCAAGTTCAGTCAGTGGTAACGATTTGAATGTTGGTACTACTAAAGAACGTACGTGTGACGCTTGCTTTAATCAGTTATGTACGCAAGTTGATAATTCGCAAAGTGCTAATAACAGGTATTGTGTTAAACAATTAAAAGCATCTGCTGAAATTCTTGTTGGTCATTTAAGACAATTCTTAGATTCATTAAAAGGTACAGATGGTGATGTAGATAGAAATTCACGTGGAAGTAGTAGTGGAAAAACTAATTCAAACAGTAGGTCAGTTAATGCGAAGAGTCCTCGCAAGGGGCGCCCCGGTGGTAGGAACAGTCGTAGTGGAAGTAGAAACTTTGATGGTGGTCGTAGCAGTGATGATGCTAATGACGAAGGGAGTGATAGTGACTATGGTCCTATGGGCTCACCGACACATCGTGATCGAAAAAGATTGTCAGGCAATATGAGTACACCCACAAAAAATGGGGGAAATAAAACAAACAGAGAGTCCGATTATGGAAGTATGAAACTTTTTACACCTCCAAAGCAAACAGTGATTAGCCGTCGTACTCAAGGTCAACAAGACTATAATGCTGTGACTACAGATGATAGCGGTGGTTCACACCTATTCTTTTGCCCAGGTGGAAGCCACCACCCTCAGGATGGTGGACCGTCATCTCCAGTACGATTGTCACTGATTGAGAATGATGTTGGTTTATACAAGTCTTTACAACACCGGCACTTGATTCAACAACAAGTACAAACACTCTTAGAATGTGACTATTTAGCACAGACTTTCCTCGATGCCTCTAAAATGTATCAAGTTGAAGCAGAGCAATTTTATTAGTGACATGTAAATTATGTAAAATTATGCTTACATTGATTTCTTTCCTCTCATTTTTGATCGCAGAATGCACAACACGTAGTTCTAGGTCAAAAAATTGGAAAAATCAGCCGGGTAGGCGTAGAAGCGAAAACGCTATTAAAAGAACAATATTATATATTTATTGCTCTGCATTCCTTCTACGTTTAAAGAGTGTTTTGTGTGTGCATCCAAGTCCTATTTATTTTTCTAGGAGTTCTTTGAAGAAGCTATATTTATCTCTAATCGCGACTCACCAGAAGTTTCTTAGTTCTATCAGTGATGCTAGCCATAAGATCTATTTGTCGAGGGACAGTAAGCAATATGGTGTTAACTCACGCTGCATGTGCATCACCTGTCTTTTTAGGTGATCTAAATCAACTACAAGTACGTCATGCTGGAGGTGGCGGAAGACCAGGTGCTAAGCCCACATTAAACTGGCGGAAACGTATGGAATTAAGATTAAACAAAAAAGGAGAAACAACTAAAAAATTCAAAATAAAAGAATTTGGTGATTTTGATACAGATATTGCACCATATTTGGATGAAGCGAAAGGGGATGTCATGTTAAATATCACAGAGATGGACGAGTGGGATTTGAGTGATCATGCTGGTTCAGAGGAAGATGAGAAAGCATTAGAAGCTCGTATGAAAATAGAAACAAACCCATATAAAAAGATACACACATCTAGACTTTTTGGATCAAATAAATCGGCAGGAGCTATCCTAAAAAAAGAGAACCCAGGTTTAAAATTTTCTCATAAGCGTGTTTTTGGTGGTAAAGCATAGACAGCTTGGCAGACAATAGCGAATAGATACATTATGTTTATTGAAGTGAAGCATAGACAGCTCCTATTAGCTGTCGGTACATCTTGCACAAACAATAACGAACAAATAATAGCATTTTTGGTTACACTGTGAATACAAATAAAAGGAAACAAAAAGAGATTTTTGGCCTACTTTATATCTCCTCTTCAACAGCTGTGATAATATCACTTGTAAATGGGCGCTGTATGAAAGATTGCTCTAAAATCCACTCCGAAAGCTGCATGATTGTATTATCTTCAGGAGTACAATATTTTTCTGGTTTTCTCGGCATTTTTGATAAAACTCGTGAATGTGAGCAATCAGCAACTTTAATTGAACATTTACCACGCTCATCAATAGAGAAATCTGATTCGTAAGGTGAATAACCAAACCACATACTAAATAGTAGACATCCTAATCCCCATACATCAGTTCGTGTATCAAGTGTACTATCTTTCGGTGGATCGAATAATTCAGGTGCCCGATAGCTTATTGTGCAAAACGACGCTGCCTCGTCAGCAACACGCAACGATTCTTTTCGGTCTTTAATATATACAACTGCCTTACGCACGGAGCCGAAATCAGTGAGTAAGGGTTTTCCGTTTGACCAAATGGATACATTATCAATAAGGCTTTTACCCCCATGTGCAGAAGTATCATGCATAAGTGAGCCCATTTCTACATCAACACTATCACCATCACGACTACTGCTATTGTTATCATATTGACCCCCATAGTTGTTTTGTGTGCTTATCAAAATATTTTCAGGCTTTATGTCTTGATGAATAAATGGAGGATCGTGTGTGTGTAGCGTGTTGAAAGCACGCAAAATATCAAGATATTGCCGAAGAGTAGAACGTAGTCGTTGCTGACGCACATCACTGCTAACGTCATACCAACCTGAAGTAAGAACTGTGTCATTGAGTTGGTCTCGCAATGAGCCTCTCATCAAAGGAAAAAGAAGGTAAGCTACCCTACATTTGTTTCCTTCTTCATACGAATCTTGAGCATCTAGGATTGTCATAACATTAGGGTGTCTAAAGCGTTGAAAACTGGCGACTTCTTCTTCATAAGCATGTATAAACTCTTCATTCTGAAGAAACATCCTTTTGATTGCATATTTTTTGATTGGATGACCAAATTTTGGACTTGCATCTTCACCTACAAAGACAGTACTAAAAGCACCTTCACCTAAGACATCCTTGGATTTCACATCTGCATTACTATCATTGAACCTTACGGATACACCACAATTCTTGAATGTTATGATTCTTCCTGATGAAGATTTT
>JACKZZ010003168.1_pt1 | contig 23187 bp, 14 predicted proteins | sample 8027871 | NCBI WGS metagenome assembly JACKZZ01 (sample SAMN15724774, study PRJNA655200) | protist metagenome | isolation source: fluorescence activated cell sorting (FACS) single amplified genomes of... | place: USA: West Boothbay Harbor, Gulf of Maine | collected 2000-07-19 | reverse complement strand
ATTCCATGTTAGTAACACTGCTTACATTCCAACCAGAGATATCCCCATTAAAGGGTGTTCTCCTGAACATGTATCTCATGTTAGTACCACTACTGATATCCCATCCAGAGATATCCCCGTTAAACTCTGTAATATGGAACATGGCTTCCATGTTAGTAACACTGCTGACATCCCATCCAGAGATATCCCCATTAAAGGAGCTAGCCTTGTAGAACATGTCACTCATGTTAGTAACACTGCTCACATTCCATTTAGAGATATCATCATTAAAGTCACTCAAACATTGAAATAGTTGCGCCATATTAGTCACACAAGATGTGTCCCATTGGCTTATATGACCATACTTCTTAATGGCTTTGGTACGATCATCAGACCAAGCTTCAACAGCGGCTTTAATGTCTATATCGCTTCGTCGTACCAGCTTTTCAGCAGCAGCCTTCTTCTCATTCGCAGCTTTGATAGCTGCAAGTCTTTGCTTCTCGACATCAGCTGCAGCCTTCTCAGCTGCAATACGATCTTCTTTAGCTTTGATAGCTGCAAGTCTTTTCTCGATATCAGCTGCGGCTTTCTCCTGATCAACCTTTTCAACGGCAATGCGATCTTCTTCAGCTTTGATAGCTGCAAGTCTTTTCTTCTCAGCATCAGCTGTAGCTTTCTCTGTTGCACATTTCTTTATGTATAAAATGCCACACAAGACTACAAGCAAAGAAATCACTATACTGCTCATATTTTCCGCAAGAATCGCAAACATTTTAAATTTGTAGTGCTAATTGAAATAGTTTGCAAATACTGGTGAGATTCAAATAATATCACAACGTTCACAAGATCTGTAAGGTTCGGTATCGTTTATCGAAGAAACAGACAAGGTCCACAAATTTAGTATCCCTTTTCAGAAAAATTACTTGCTCTCTTCCTTTTCAAGGAATATGTCTCACAGTGGGTCGCCTAGTGAAAAACGGGCGATCCCTCTTCGGTAAGTTAATTGGATGGTGTGAAAGTCCTCTTACTGTTGTGTTAGAGTGCTAAAAAAAATATTTTATACATGGATTTTTTTTTGCATTTTCCTCTGTAATTAATAGTATATTTTATAAACTAACCATTCCATTCTTTTATGTTGAAAATTGTGTACAGCTATGCTACCAAATCATTCAAAGATGCCTCTCCTGAGCTTTTTAAGACTGTGACTGTATCGGCTCATGAAATTGACCCAGATGTTAATCCAATGTAAGTCTTCCTCCTTTTTCTTTTTTTGATTTAATATTTTTTAATTTCATCTTCTTTCATTCTAACTTCAATTTGATTATCCCTATTTTCATTTTATATCTAATTCATGAATTGTAAAGTCAAATGCATGCACATGATTTAATGCATGTACATGAACATAGAAGCAAAGGTGGTTTAAATGAGCATTATAGTGTTGATATGGAAGTAACTCAATTACACAAATACAAAAATAATATTGGTGGTGGTATTGGTGGTAGTGGTGGAAAATCAATGGGTATGGGTAGACCTGGGGTAAATCGTTCAACTACTAGAAAATTAACCCGACCAAATACTAAAACAAAAGAAGAATATATAGGTGATTTTTTAGCATGGGGTAATAATAATCCTTTAACAGCAGATCAACAAGAAAGGTATTTACAAGTACATTGTAGTACACCATTATCACCATCAAAAGCTAAAGGGCTATGGGATTTAGAGCATGAACTTGGAAGTGACAAGTGGTGCAAATTACAAATATGGGAATTAAATGGAAGACAACCAGGTACTAGTGGCGATGATGGTGATGGTGATGGAATTGGGGGATCTGCAAGATCACCATCATCAAGAAGGAATTCAAGACAAAATTCTTCAAGAACAGACGAGTACGAAACATCTCTATGCTAATACAAAAAAAAGAAATAGAAATAAAAATAAAAATAAAAATGAACTGGTTATATAATCCTCATCTAGAACACCACACCACTATTTGAAATCAATATGAACAACACAAATAAATGTACATGGTCCAATATATAATAATTGCTTAAGTGACTAGATTACAAATTAGAAAAATTTAACTGTAAACTAGGTGAAGCCAGACAAGGGACAATAGACAAGCTGCTACTACAACTTCCAACCCCGCTGCTACTCCTTCCGACTACGCTACTACTACTTCCATTTATATGTGCATTGGGACTTCTTCTAATATTTACATTTAATTGACCATTTCTTTTATTTACATTAGGACTCTTGCTTTTGCTAGGTCCAATGCAATTGCACTATCAATGCCAATGCCAATATGATATGATATGATATGATATGATATGATATGATATGATATGATATGATATGATATGATATCATATCATTAAATTCAACTAAAGTAGAAAAGAAAACAAGAACAAGAACAAGAACACCGGCGTTCCTTTCTTTTTAAAATAAATGACATATTTTATACTATACTTTAATCGTCTTTCTATAAAGTATAAATAAGTATAAGTATTTTGTTTCGCTATCTCTTACATTATCATTATTATTATTTTATAATTGTACATATCAATCAATCAATCAATTCACTTCACTTCAATTCAATTTCCTAACGTTACTACAATCTACTTTTGTTTATTTTCTGCTTGTTTTGCTGCATAAATTAAATCTAATTCTGTTCTTCTTTTTAATAATAATGATAATGATGGATAACCAAGTAATACAGTTTGGATACCCCATAATGGCCATGAATCAGTTAAACCTAATTGAAATGTACATACGTATATAGCATATTGTGCTTCAAATACATGTGCAAGACATGCTAAATTAAATATAACTTTTAAATTATCTCTTGTACCAAATACTTTTAATGCTAAGATATCTAAGGGAAGAATATGACGAACAGGACCATCTGCATGTGCTATTACATGAGTACATATCATACCACCAATACATAAAATCCACCATACTAAATGAGCACATTGAAACCAACCTGCATACTTATTTTTACTGCTGTTATTATGAATAGCTTTTTCCATTCTTTGGTTGGATTCATCTCTTTTCATCTCTTGTGATACCGTCATCTTGATTTCCTTTGTTTTTGCCTTTGGTATCTCCTTTGACTTCACCATATTACTACTCTCGATATTTGCAAATAACCACAACTAATATACGACTTGATGCTCAAAAAAATTGTATCACAACTTACAATGAGTAACACAACAAAGGTGTGATGGGAGAACTATTCCCACCGCTGCAGTAACATTCCATAAACAAGGTGAAATAAAAACTTTTTTTAGTTTATCTTTGTGTTCTAGTTTGAAATAAATTAAGTTGTTTACTAATTCAATTCAATTTTAGTTTCAACCGTATCAATTTTGTGAGTTTTTTTTGTTCGCGAATCCTTCAATAGAAAATGTCAACAAATCAAGATACAGTAGAAACTGTAGTTAATACTACTGGAGATTCCCTATTGAATAATGCAGGAATAGGTGTAACTGTACCTGTAGGTGTAGTTGCAAGTACAGAAAATGCAGCAGAACAAGCAGGAGGAGATTCTCAAATGTCACGCACAGAAGGAAAAATTTTTGTTGGAGGACTTCCGTGGACAACTACAGAAGAAGAGCTCCGTTTTTATTTTGATAAATTTGGTGAAATCGATGAAGTTATTATAATGAAAGATAAACATACTGGTAAACCACGTGGATTTGCATTTGTTATTATGAAAAATCCTCAAGCAGCAGATATTATATGTGGTAGTTCACATACTATTGGTGATCGTGTCGTTGATGTAAAAAAGGCTGTATCTAAAGATTCTGCACCTATACCTAACTATGCTGGTGTTAATACTAATGGTACACGTAAAATCTTTGTTGGTGGTTTACCAATAGATTTAACAGATAACGAATTTAGTGATTATTTTAGTAAATATGGTTTAATTACTGATAGTGTCATTATGAGAGATCGTGATACAAATAAATCAAGATGTTTTGGTTTTGTTACATTTGAAGAAGTTAATAGTGCTGAAAATGTGATATCAAATGCAAGAGATATTAAAATACATGGTAAATACTGTGAAGTAAAAATATCCCGGACAAGAACTGAATTAGATGGTCCTAGAGGTGGTGGTCATGGTGGTCATGGTGGTCATGGTGGATATGGAAGTGGTGGCCATGGTGGATATGGAAGTGGTGGCCATGGTGGATATGGAAGTGGTGGTCATGGTGGATATGGTGGTGGAGGAGGAAGCGGTTATGGTGGTAATGGAGGTACAGGAGGTGGAGGGGGAAAGGTTTGTTTTGCATTCCAGAAAGGGGAATGTACAAGAGGTGCATCCTGTAGATTCCCTCATACACAAGCAGGGCAAGGAAGACAAGGTGGAGGAGGTTTTAGTCAAGGATTTCAAGGCGGTATGGGTAGTGCACCAATTGGAGGAGGTTTTGCAAGTGCCTTTGGTGGTGGAGCAGCTATGCCACCAATGCAAATGATGCCCAGTGGTGCACCTATGAATCCCGTAGCCTTCGCTGCAGCAATGCAAAATATGCAAAGCATGTATGGTACCGGTGCCACACCAATGGGAAGTGCTGTAGGAAATAGTGCTGGTTATGGTGGAGCTGGTGCTGGTGGTAATGTTGCTGGATATGGAGGAAGTCAGTATCAATCAGGAGGTGGCTACGGTGGAGCACAGGTTCTGGATAATAACGGCGGTACAGGTGATAATAGACGAAGAGATCGTAGTAGAAGCCGTGAACGAGATGAGAGACAGAGAGCTGACAGAGGTAGACGTCCTTACGATAGGGATGGCGGCAATAGAAACGATGATAGGCAACAGCAACGTCGCGAGTATGGTCGTGATGTGGGTTATTAAGCGATGCCAATTTCACATGTTCATGTTCATTTTCAGTTTCATGTTCTTATTCGCATAGCGTTGTAGATGGGTGATTCTCTGATGAGATAAATGAGATGAGATGAGATGAGATGAGATGAGATGAGATGAGATGAGGTAGTTATTGGTCCTACTAGGAGTTTGTAAGATATTAACTTTAGAGAATTAGAAGTCAATATTTCCTTCCTTCTTTTATTTCTTTTCATTTCTTTAGTATAGTATAGCTTAGTTTACAATTACTTTACAAAATTTCAATTACTACACTACACGACATTCTTCTGCTATCACTGGACTGCTATCACTTCACTTCAAGTACCAATAGTAGGCCTTTCTTTCAAACTCATTCTGTGGATCATTTAAAACAAAAGGAACTCTTACTGTCTCCATTCCCATATTTGTATTTGTATTTGTATTTGTATTAATACCTGTTCCAAAATCAATATTGATATTAGAGTAATTCGCATATTGACTATCAAGTACATGTTTTGGTATTTCTCTTCTATTATTTTCATCTGTTGATGGATGAATATAACGATAAATATTAAGTAATGTTGATAATGGTTGAACAATGTCTATAATAACAACACGTATTGATACTGATACATCTACATCACTCATGTTATAGGCTAAATCTTTCCATTTCGTTCTTACATCATAAATTAAATTTGTATTATCTACTATTACACTTTTACCATTTAATAAAGCTTGTTGTGCATGACATAAACAATTATCAATAGTTCTCAATGTATCTTGATTAATTATTATGTAATTAGAAACAGAATCAGAAACAGAATCAGATACAGAATCAGAAACAGTAATAGAATTATTTTGAATTGATTTTAATGAATTTTGTAATTTTGTACTAAATGACGATTTCCCACTTGCTGCTGGTGCTAACAATAAAATTATTTCTTTTTGGTTTCTATTACTGATAACATTAGTATTAGTAGAAGTATTGGTATCGCTATTGCTTTTAACTGGTAAATGCATAGTGGTATTGGTATTACCATGGATCTGTCTAGAATTAGCGTTAATGCCATTAACCCCATAATAGTTCATCAAACGTGTCCCATCACCTGGTGTAGGTAAATTTATATGATATGATAATTCACTATCTAAAAAAAAATGTTCAGGTGTTTTAAAATTAATATTAATATTCAATGCAAATTTATAATCTGTGTCATTGAAATCCTCACGTCTACTTAATAAATCATTTTTAGGTCTACCAGCAGCATCACCTATATATATACTATTATTTTTATTAATATTACAACAACGATTTGTTATTAAAAAATCATACATCCCTGGTAAAGGTTTACGAAATATACTTATACCCTTTCTTTTACAACAAATAAAATCACATGGTATATCTAATTGATGTATTAATTTTTGAATTTTATTTTTAAAGCCGTTTATTCTATTAGGATTATTTTGTATACCACCTTGATTACTTATAATAGCAATATAATATCCTTGATCATGTAGCCATGATAATTTGTCGGTAATTTTACCATTTGTATATAATAGCCTCCAATCATTTTCATCTTTTGGGAATTGATTTCCTGATAATGTTGTGATTAGTGTTCCATCCATGTCAAATGCAGCCATTTTAGATGACTTGTGTGATGAAATACGCTTATCAAGAAGATAAAGCGTATCATCAGTTTCTACCCAACTACCAATAGTCAGAGACTCTTGTGCTTGAACTACAGAGAAAACTGAAGATAAAGATGATGAACCATCTGCAGGGGTCATTCTCATTTTCTTGGAAGCTGGCTCTAAATCAGCGTCTCCTTCTTTGCTATCCTGTTCTACATCTAATTCTGCTTCAAGATCTGCTACAACTACAGCATAACCCTCTTCATCCATTTGCTTGTTGGCTTTTACTGAATCAACCCACCAATCTAATTTCACGATGGGAATATCAGGGATCTCTACTCCATCATCAATATTTAACAATTTACGTAAAGTGTTTGGTGTTATCTTATTCTTTCCATCCTTATTACCAATTTTTTCATTCTCAATAATTATATGTGTAACAGTATCATCAAATGGAGACTTCTTGAAAAAAGAATTACGTGCTAATACAATCTTAGGTCTAGCTTGTTGATTTGTGAAAATTGCCCTTTGTTTTGGAGATATACCGCAGAAATAAACTTTTAAATTGTTCAAAGCCATTTTTGGAAATGCCCTTACGCCCAACAAAACTTTACAGTTCAAACGTTTCACTTGACAAAAACAAATAGTGTTTTTTAATGCTTTGAAAACAAATTCAAACTGAAAGCTCAAAAAGGATTTCTTCAAATCAAAGATTTGTTAATCCCATTCTCAATTCTCCCACTTACGTAAGTTTCTTTACTGCGTTGCTTCCTGAACAAGTAAATTATGTTTGTAAAAGATCACCCTTTATTTTCTATAGCACCATTTAACAATCCAAGTGCATTTATTGCTCATTTACATGGAGAGTTACAAGCTACTGGAATCGATTTCGATCTGTTTGATTATGAGATGGATCACATCTGTTGGAGATGTGCAGATAATGAAGAATATATCATAGCAGGACAGGCTGCTATAACAGCTGGTGCTACCTTATTGGTAGAAGGGATGATAGGTGGTAGACCTATCACAACATTGAAATTAGATGTGCCGATTGTAATAATTCATGATGATACAGAATATTTTATAAACTCACTTGAAATTCCAGCACCAAAACCAGGCAAAGGTTATCCAAGTGGATGGGAACATGTAGAGTGTGTTATATGTGAAGGATCAGGTCATCCAAGTGATAAATCACCATTACTTGATTTTTTAGATAAATATCCTGATTATAAATGGAATAAAGATGCACTAACAAAAAGTATTAATTCTGATATATCATTATCTTTTCCCGCATCAAAAGCATATGAAAATTCACAGCCTGTTGTAGTAAAATTTCATTGTTGTCCATTACCAGTTGTTATTGAATTTGAGAAAGCACAAACAAAGCTTGGTAAAAAAGCTCATGCTGTCGTACCTATACCAGCAGAAGGTTTCCCTTCACTTCAAAGAAGTTTAATACCACCTATGGGATCTGATCAAAAGGGTGGAATATTCTCTCCAGGAAAAGGAAGAGAAGGAATAGCATAAGTATGAGAAGAAATGATAATATGATTAAGTTATATGTAGAGAAATTGAGTGTTGAGGGCAGCCCAGAAAGACTGAAATTGTATGTATTGTACCAAGAGGATGTGTTGGGGATTGGGATATTATAGAATAGAATTGTTGTGATCAAATGTATCGAGTGAAAAAAAGATAATTCTCCCTTTTTATCTTCTCCGAGCTTTTTCCTTTGAAATTTCCATTTTTTTCCGCTCAACAAAAAGAGGTTGAAACACTCTTTATGGAAGTCTTATTGATGTTTCTAATGGTATACTAAATTTCTGAGACTATTTTTGTTATATAAAACTGAATAATATATCTCAATTGATAAGGTAGATTGCTTAATTTGCAAAATAAATATCTTTAAGTAGTTGCTGTGTTTTAAACCCCATTTATTTGACATAAGGTAGTCATTTGCAAAGATGGAGCATCAACAAAAGGGTATGGCCCGCAGATGGGAGCGTCATTACATGGAATTTCGCTCAACTGTTGGTTGGGCCTTTATATTGTTTGGCACATTCTTCCTTACAAGCTTAGCATATTTATGGCCACAAATTTATTCACCACAAGTATTTAATTCACGTTTATCATATCATTCAGTATTAGATATAGAAGATTATTGGACTTGTAATAAAGATTATAAAAATTTTGTTGTTGATGAACCACATGTTGATGAAGTAATGTATCAAGTATTTATATTTAATATATCAAATGCAGCTGATGTTATACAAAAAGGTTATAAACCATTAGTAAATGAAATTGGTCCATTTGCTTATACAAAACGTAGTTATAAATATGAAGTATATTTTGATCCAAATGATGATACAAAAGTACAATTTAAAGAATATAATTCATTAACAGAAGTTCCAGCAGACAATGCTAAAGCATGTGAAAGAATGTTTCATAGATCTGGTAGATCAGAAGCTGAATCATTAGATCCATGTATTGGTGATTTTTGTTGGTGTAAAAATCATAATGATATTGCTACAGTAATTAATCCATTATTTATGAAAATGATATGGCAGGAATCAACACAAAGTGTATTAGCTTACTTTAGTGTTGATGTATTTAGTACTGTAAAATCATTATTAGAAAATGAGTTTGTAACAGCTGCTAAAGCACATTTAGTATCATATGGATATTTTGAAGTATATTTATTTCGTTTACAAAATCAAGCATGGAATATAACTATGACTATGTATAATCATTTAAAAGCAAATGGTTTATCAAATAAAGAAATATCACAATTTCATAGTAATCATACAAGATATATACCATTATCTCGTCCAGCACCAACATATTGTGGTTTAGATATATATAGTGATAAAATTCATGGACCAAGTTTAGGATTTGGATTAGGATTTTCTGAATGTCCAATAGATGCATTTGATTATGTACATATCAGAAGTGAAGAAATTATAGATGGTAATGCTGAAATGATAGCTAACAGTATTAGTGAAAGTGATGTGCCAGATTCTATTCATGTTTTTAATAATCCAACAAATGAAATTTCATTTTTAGATCCTATTAAAGGTGTTCCAGGTTATTTAGCAATGGCATGGAGTTATAATATGATAGATTTCAATTCAGAAGCTGGACATTCAATGTTTAATAGAACAGATGCTGATGCTATGTTACATAGAAGAACACATATATATGCAACAATGGCATATGGTTCAACATATACAACAAAACAATATTTAGGTTCAAAAATAAGAATTATTGCAAATATGCAATTCATAGCTATGATATATTTTAATAATTTAAAAGTTGTGAAATCATTAGTATATAAAGAATTTGCTCATAGTAATTCATTAGTTGCATGTAATGGACATGGTGATATGTGTGCATGGCAATGGGGTTTTATGACATCAACATCAAATTCAAATTTTGTATTAAATTCTGATGTAATATTTCAGTTAATAGATATAGATACAAGATTAGGTACAAATCCAGTTAATTTACATTATTTGGGTAATAGTGGCCCATATTATAATTCATATGTATATTGTACAAAAGTACATAACTTACAAATGACAGATACATGTTATGATTTAGGTTTTAGTTATAAAAGTGCATTACAGGATCAACCATCTGGTTTCTTTGGTGTAGAAAATAATGTTGATTTAGCTAATACAACAAAATTAATGTTAGGTTATGAAAAATTAACTGAAGATCAAAAATTTAATTATTTTCAAATATCATGTAATGCATCTTCACTATTATTTGATGTTTATCCAAAAACAACTGATTTCCATGATAAATTTGTTATATCATACTTAAATAAATATACACAAAGTGAATTTACACATCAATTTCGGGTTGGACAATGGGAAGAAATTGGTTATGCACAATTTGGTGGAGGTTTTGTAACAGATGCTTTAACATATGTAAGAGCAACATATAATGTAAAAAGAACTGGTATGTGGCATTTTGGTAAAGAAGATTTATATGCTGCATTGATGGAGTATAGCTCATGGGCAATCAAAGTAGGTTACCCTCAAGCATGGATATACGATCCGTTAGAGGCAAAAGAATTGTTGATAGCTTTAGCTGATAGATCTGAAGAAGGTGTAAAATTTAGACGTCATGTAGTATATGCTGGTACAACATTTGTTGGTGATGGTAAACCAAAAAATTATGTTAATGAAGTCGGTGACATTGGTGAATTAGCATTTACATCAGAAGCAAATCGTGGTGATTTTAGTTGTAATGGTAATTTTTATGAAAAAGCATGTAGTATATTAAATACGTTTTACAATTCATCAGCAGATGCAGCAGTACAAGTTGATGCGATATTTAATAGATGTAAAGCTGAATGGTTTAAATCAGATCCATGGGTTGTATTTTGTGAAAGATTTGAGACAGCTGTTACATCACCACAACAAGGTATACAAGTATCAGATACTGATGTATATGGTCATCCTCATCCTTATAGAAAATCGCGTGGTAATGTATTATATGAAATGTTATTTTCATTAACAACAGATTTAAAAATTAAATCTGGTTTATGGTGTGAAAAATTTATTGGTTGTAATTATGCATGGGGTGGAATGTTTACAACAACAAGAGTAAGACAAATATTATTTGAAGGTTTTACTGAACCTAGTGTAATACAGTATTTAAATATGAAACATGAAAGTGATAATATAAAATTTCGTTGTGCTGAAAACAGTGTTGGATTATGCGGTAAAGAAATTTTATTGTGTAATGATGCTGGTCTTATTATGTCTTTACCAGATGGTGGAACAAGACAAATTTCATATTCAACAACACAAAAAGATGAATATTTTGCTCCTTATTTAGAAGTTGTTGCTGGTACAAATGAAATGATATGGGAACATAGTATGAATGAATCAATAAGAATACGTGCAAAAGAAGCAAAATATGGTAATAATCCTGTTAATGTTATTAAAGTTATGAATCCATTTTGGACAGCATATCCAGGATGGAATACAAATGATGAAAAATTTCAAAAATATTATCAATGTCAAAAAAGAACATTATTTGGTTTACCAAATAAATTCAATTCGTGTTTTAATACGTTGAATACTGGTAGAGCCAATGTTAATGATAGTAGAAATCAAATAGAATATTATGGGAATAATACAATCTATTTTTTTGAGCAAGGTATGAATGTCAATGGTAGTACACAATTACAACATCCTATGTATCAATGGGATGGCTTTTATGGTTATAATTATTCATACCAAGGTAAATTGATTGGTGATCAATATTTAACAATGGAAAAACCAAGAATATTTATTCCAGCACATTCAATAAGTTTAGAATTAAATCAAAATAGTTTTGTATATGATTGGCAAAAAAATATGTTATTACAAATACCAATAAAAGATACATATAAAAAGTATCGTTTTAATAGAACCAAGGAAGTTTATATAAGAAGATTTGTTGAATGGTCTGAAACATGGAAACCATTAGCAGCATTAGGTACTCCAAAAGATAGTTATGGAATGAGATACATTATTCCAACAGATATGGCATCATTGGAGCGTTTAGCTGGGTTCCCTATTTTCGCTGGTACGCCACATGCATATGGTAATAAATTATGGGGTGGTACAGAATATGGTCATGTACAAGGCTATAAAATGAGAGACTTATCACAACGTTCATTTAGTGATTATGATCCTGTTACTGGTAAAAGTATTAGAGAAGTTGTAAGACAACAAGTTAATATACGCGTAGAAAAAGGACCATTATACCCGAATGTTTTTGGTTCACAACAACGTTGTATTGCTCCAACAAAAGCATTTAGTGCTAATACTGGTTATGGTTGTTTTGCATATGTACCATTGTTATGGTTTGAAGATTCTAGAATTATATCTAATAAAGAATTTTTTCGTTTACATGATCATTTCTATTTAAGACCAGAAAGAGCTTCTTTTTTACAATTAATTGGTATTGTTACTGGTACATTGACATTATTTATTGGTATTTGTGTTGTATTAAATGAAAGTTATCATAGACGTAATTTTAAACGACGTGTATATGTCGATTAGATTAAAATAAAATAAGTTAAATGAAATGAAATGATATGAAATGATATGAAATGATATGAAATGATATGAAATGATATGAAATTTGAAGCTTAGATACCACGGAAGTGGAAGGAAGTGAATTAGAAAGGAGTGAAGTGAGATTTCAAAGGATAGATATAAGTGTGATTTGATTTGATATTGAATATAATATACATTATAATATAAATAAATGTACTTAAAGCTCTTGGAATGACTCTATGACTCTAATCGTTTCCCTTCCTTCCTTTTCTTCTATTGTTTGTTTGTTAGTTGTTGGTAGTTGTTCTTCTATAATCGCTCATTTCCCCTGATTCTGCGTTTTCCTCTACTGAAGAAATTATTCGGTATCTTTTTCTGTCCAAGCATTTGGGATAGGATTTTTATAATTTTTAGGATCTGCCATCCAACGATGGCAAGTAAATTGTCTTTCGTTATTACATTTATCTATCCCCATACACATACCAAGAAGAATATCACCTTTTGGTGTAGCAAGTGTTTGAGCAGAACAATCAATATGAACTATATCAGCGTATACACCATGTGCTAGACATCTACTAATAGCATGATCAGATGCATAACATGTATGTTCTTCAGACATAATATTCATACATATATCAATAACTCTTGTATTATTAAAAGTGAAATGATCACCATATGTGTTAGTAGTAACACCTTTTTGTTTTGTAGGTGATTTATTTGTTATACATGTATCTATACATACTTCTCTTGCATTAACAGCAGTCTGATACATTAATTGTAATTTTTCCATTTGTGTTGGATCCCTAAATGAATCTTCGTAAATACTTGGACCATATAAGGTATTTGATACTAACCGATCAATAACATTTTTGCCAATTAAATAACCAGCACCACCATAAAAAAATCCATGACGTGTTATTTTTCTTCCGGCTGTTAATTGGCCCATCACTATGGGCTTTTCTTTAAAATCTTTATTTAATAATGAACTCAAGCCACTATCTAATTTTAGCATGTCAATGTTAACCCATGTGTCATCATCAACAACTAGTAAAAAATCTGGATCAAACAAATGTAAAACATGTGACATTGATCTCAATGGTCTTCTTTGTGCACAATTATAACCTGCATTTTTTACATTTAATATTGATGTTGGCATATAATTATAATATGCTAATTGTGGTGATAATGTTGTACATGTTGTAGTACCTAAGCGACAGTCATATATTTCTTCAGTTGCTAACCAACCTATAATTCTATCTTTTGATGGTATATTCATTTGACTTTTTAATACTTCAATTTGTGCTCTAGCCATACTAAATCTGCTTAATGAACCAATCCATATAATTAAACCTCTTACTTTCCTTTTCGGTGGATCTATTATATAATCTGTATTTAATGATTTCATTGTTTTTTTATTTAATTGATTAAATTTATGTTTTGCTGGTAACCAATATTCTCTTTCTGTACATTCTTCCATTTTTCTACGTGATATTGTATGTATTATCAATGCTAAACGTGCGTGGGCTGAATCTTTTGGATTAGGTTCTTCAACTTGAACATTAACATTAACATCATTTAAAGACCTTTTCCTTAATTTTGTACTATTACTATTACTATTACTGTCAGTAGTGGTAGTAGTGGTAGTAGTTGTTGTTGTATTGGTAGTAGGAGAAGCAAAGATATGTTCCAGTGTCAATGAGCATGTCAAGTCCTTTTCTGGGTGTTTTGGTTCAGGTAATAATGCATCAATTGATATATAAGCTCTAGGATGTGGTAAGCACACCCCTGGACATACATGTGAGGCTAATTCCGCTGTTTCTGGCATTACTTCTATTATAACATCGCATTTGATTTGACCTGATGAATTCAGTTCTGCTGCATTTTCATTTGATTGTTTTAATTTTCGTTTTCTATTCCTTTTTTCTTTTTCTTCTGGAGTTTTTAATTCATTTGAATTTGTGAAATATGGTGATGGATATGGGTCTACGTCAGAATCGTAAACAAATTCACTATGAGAAGAAGTAGATTTTTCTTTTTCTTTTTCTTCTTCTTTTTTTATTTCTTCTTTAACATTATTTTGTGCATCTTTTGGTGTTTCAATAATTTTTGCATCTTCTTTATCAGCTTCTACAAATGACCCAATAGTTGGATATGAGGTGTATTTATCCTTTAAGTTTTCATTGATATTGCTATTGCTACTGCTATTGTTATTGTTATTGTTATCATTATATTGATTTATAGTTGTATTATATAATTTCCATCTTTCTATTTCATCTTTTTTTATGTGTTCATCATCTATTAAATAAAATTTTAAATGATTTTGCAAAAGATTTAATTCATAATATTTTGTAAATAATTCATCAAATGGTTTATTTTTTAAAAAACATATATTTCTTATTCTTAAATCTTTATTTAATGTATATGGTTGTCTACTTTTTGAATGACATGGGCATTCTTTTTTATAATCACGATGACCACTTTCAGCTACTTCTTTTAAAACTTCTGCATCAGGATAGGAATTCATTTCTTGTTGTGTAATATATTTAACACTACTTAAATCATATCCAAGATTACAAAATGTATCCCAATCAGGAATAAGATGCTTTCTACCATTTTCTACTGTATAAATAGCTTTTTGTCCTGCGACCATTACAGCAGGAGCCTTCAAAACACGACGAGAAGTATTTATTGGAGGTGGTATGTCTGCTTCGAGTATTTCCCGTAATCCTCGTGTCACCTGAGAATGCAATGGGAGTGAGAATGACTCCTTTTTCTCTGCAGTCAACATGGAATTGGATTTTATGAAATCATGATTGTAAAAAATTGCACTGACAATGATAAATAAAAAGCCGGCAAAAAAAGGTCTCATCTTATTACCTTCTTTACTTTTTTGCACCATTTTGGTTTCTCAATTCTCGTAAAATGAACGCTGGTTGGTTGTCGTATTTTATTTTTGGAAAAACGTTTCTTTTATGCGGGGTTTAGAAAAATTTCGCACCCACTTGAAAATGGGTGCTTTTCTTGTTCTAAGTTAACCACTGTTTCCGTCAGTTGTGTGAGTGCCATGACCATTAGTAGCTCTGCTTTTGATTCTAGTGGTGTGAATTCCCTGTCGCTTCCACCTACAGTGACCTACAATGGTTCCAATACAACAACCCAGTAGCTTCAAATGGAGATTTCAGTGAATCAGGTGCTTCCATTTGTAATTCATGCAGTAATTAATATCAGCACAGTCACAGTCACAGTCTGATTTAATTATTATAGAATTGAACTGAAGCTTTCCTAGAATTGCAATTTAATGCAGAAAGACAGTGTGAGAAGTCAGAAGGGGCAAAAAAAGGAAAAATATACATATATGCACATATATAATGTGCAATATGCTTCTCGTATATGTAAATGTATATGACCCATGAGCTTCCATCGTCACAGAGAATGTTGAGAATGAGCGAAGCAATAACGAAGAGATGAACGAAGAGGGGTACCAGTTCGTATTAAGTTTATACCTAATTCGAAAACAGTACCCCCAAATGAGCCTGCTTCAGCCAGATTTCATATGGGTAATTTTCAGATCGTCAATGCCCAGTAAGTACAACAGATCTGATGAAGATATTCGGGATTCTGTGCGTGAGTGGTGCGAAACTCCTATGGTAGCAACAGCAAAGTATGGAAATATCAGCAAGTGGAACACATCAATGGTTACCAATATGACTGAGTTATTCAAAGAAGAGTGGTACTTTAATGATGATATTAGTAAATGGGACGTAAGTAATGTCACTGATATGAGTGGCATGTTTGATTGCTATGATAGCGAAGAATATGAAACTGTATCCAATTTTGATGGGGATATCTCTAGATGGAATGTCAGCAGTGTTACTAACATGCAATCCATGTTCCGGTTTGTCACCCTTTAATGGGGATATCTCTGGATGGAAGATTGCTACCTCTTGTGATACAATTTCCATATTCAATAACTACCCAATTGCTGAAGAGCACATGCCGAGAAAGAGAAAGAGAAAGAGAAAGAATTAGATAGAAGTTATAATACAACATGATGATGGTTAACGCCCTATTCCCTATTCCCTATTCAAGACAATGAATAATAATGATAATGATAAATATAAGTAGTTTGTCGTCCGTCACTGATAAGACTTCAATAGCCACAGGCGAAGAGGAGAAGACGAAGAGAAGAAGCGAAGGCGAAGGTAGTATAGGTTGGGTTTGATTTGACACTTTCATATATAAATATTACAAAAAGTACATGTCAACAATATCAAAATGTCTAAATGCTACTCTCCTCTCCTATCAACTAACTTGCATTTCCTTTCCATTCGTTTCGTCCTCTTATCTTAAATCCAGTACAGTCTATCCAGTTAGTATAGTACTTTCTTTCTTTTTTTCTTTCTTTCTTTTGTTTAAGAAAATGCTTTTAAGTCCTCCTCTAATGTGCTCATTCCAGCTACATCCCCACTTTTGGTTGCACTGCGTAATTCTTTACTTGTCATATTTTCAATCAAATGTTTCGTATTTCCTTCACCCAACATGGGACCACCAACAGTACCAACACCACCACTAACTTTTTTAGAGCTTTTTGTTAAGACATTTAATTCTCTTGCCTTACAGGCAACCTTCCAATACAATTTACTTTTTACCCAATTAACTTTAATATTAGCATTAGAGTATTTTGCAGCACGGGTTAAAACATCATGTGATTTCCATGCTTCATCATGTGTATCAAATTCTAAATGAATAAAAACAGGTTTTTTATTAGCAACATCACTCCATTGTAATTGTCTTTTTACATTAGATCTAATGTTATTTAATTGTGGTAAATTTAATGTGTACCATGGACCTAATATTGCAGCAATTTGTGATCTACTATCATCACATGTTACCGGTTTATCAAATTCAACAATTAATGTTCTTAATCTAGACGCTTCTTGTATACGACAAGAATAACCATCAATACATACACCAAAAATTCTCATCTCATCACGTGTAATACGATTATAACTAAAATCATTTTCCATTAATACATATGCATAAGAATAATTACGATGTGTTCTTGCAACCCTTTTTTTTAATGTTAATGCTTTTTTTTCAAATTTTATTTGTTCTTTACTTCTTTCTTTTTTTAATATATTTTCTCTTATAACATTTAAATCTGTTATTTTACCAGATTTATTATCTTTTATTATATTTGTTAATAATGGATAATTTGATTTTTCTTTTGTGTTATCAGCACTTAAACCAGAGATACCTAAAGTATCACTCCATTCATCTTCTTCGTTATCATCATCATCATCATCATCATTGTAAGTCTTAGCATCATCCATGTTATTGATATGGTAATCTAAATCTGCTATATTTGCATCAACATTAGCAGTAACTGACTTACTTGCATTTCCTTTATGAAAGTCATTACCATTACTATTATTATATAATAAAGACTCTTTTTTCATCATTCTTTTATTCTTTGCTTCTTGCTTTCGTTGAAATTCTTCATCTTCATCTACTTCATCATCATCATCATCATCATCATCATCATCGTTATTATCATCTTCATCAGCACGAAATTCTCGTTCATATTTTTTTGAAAAATGTTTTGTTCTGCGACCTAACCCACGAAATTTAAATTTTTCATCATCATTTGCACGATGTAACCATACACGTGATACTTGACCACAATTTCTTAAAACATTGGCTATACCATTTTCATCTATATCATCAGGAATATTTTCTATGAATATTTTACGTCGAGGTGAACAATAGTCTTCGAAATCATCTTCGACTACCCATTCAGTAATGTTTTCATCAAATAATTCCACATTGTTATCATTAGCATTCGCGTCAACATCATCATATACATCTACATCTACATTTTTATGGTTGTCATAGTTGTCTAGTGCAAGGGTATCCAAGCCTTCACTTTCACTTTCGGTGCTGTCAATATCATTATCTAATAATAGTGATTCTTTTGGTGTTATAGCAACACCTGGATGCATAGGATCTTCTCTAACAGATTGCCACATACGTTCATCTGCACCAAAATCATCAGATTCATCAATTCTTTCAACTTTTAATGTTACATATAATTCATGCTTTGTACCAAATTTGGTTTTTTCTTCTAATATTTTTTTCTCATATTGTTGTTTATTATCAAATTTTATTTCATCTACTGTTTTTAATAATTCAAATTCTTTTGCTTTATTTTCATCTTTTATTATATTTATTAAATTATCAATTAACAAAGTTAAATTTTTTTCACTATCATGACGTTTTTTTAAACTATTTTTATGAAATCTATCTAAATGTTCTGATGTTATACCTACATTCACATACAATGGTATCATTGATTCTGTAGCCATAACAGTAATTTTTTTAAATTTTGCCCAAAAATAGTATTGATTTATTTCTCTTCTATAAAAAGATTCTAATACTTTACATATATTCTCAAATGTTAATATAGGTATTGATGTTGATAATGGTTTTATAAATTCATATGGTTTATTTGGATTAACATTATATAAATCTTTTAATGCTCTTATTGCTAAACTTTCAGTTTTTGGTAATAATTCATTACTTTCAGAATGAATTTTTTCTAAAATATTTTGCATTCTATTACATAATTCATTTAATATTACATCATCATGCATAAATGATGATGTATCTAATGTTAATGGGTATATATTATCAATTGATTTGATACCATTACAATATGGCCATAACCAATTACTAAACCATTTAAATGTTGGTGGTGATTTCAATGATAAACGTGATAATGTTAACAATCTAGTTGGTGGATTTTCAGTCATTTCTTTTATTTTTCTCGATGTTAATACTAAACCAGCATATACACTATCACGTTCAGCTACACCTGTTAAACAATGTGATATAATAAATTTTGCCATTTCTTTGGAATTCTTAATAACAACTTGATGTTGATTTGTATTTGTACTTGTACTTGTCGATGCATCGTCATTTAATGAACAATATTTGGATATACTTGTACTATAAGATGCATTTCTATTGTATGAAGATGTTAATCTAACAGAAGATGAAGCATATTTACCACGTAATGTAAATGGTCTTGTACTAATGCATGATCGAGCCAGCAGTATCTTGTTCCCTAATTGTGCTCTGGTGAAGCTTAATACAGACATTTATGCACTAAAATTTTTATAAACAATAAAAAATGGCCTTGTTGTAATAAATAATAAAGTGTGTCGTATTAATGTACCGCTCTTCACCTTCAATCGCTTTTTTTTTCGAGGTTAGTTCTCAATTTCAATTTCTACTGGATTTGTGAATTGTCCATTCAAAAATTTTGGCAAAGTTTTAGTGAAGGGGAAAACCTGTTCTGGTTTCACTTAGTAACAGTTAAGTATCAAGTATTAGACAAAGGGAAGAGTAATATAATAAATAATAATTAATAATTTATTTCAATCTATTTACTTAAACCATCCAACAGAAAAAATTTCAATATCAATAATCGTTAAGTTAAATTTTTTCATTTATTTCTCAAGATTACTAGAAGTTTGTGGCATATACTATACTCACTCTTTCTGCTTTCTGTTTTATGATACGACTAAAACTTACATTAAAACTAACTAATCTTTCTATACTTTTTGTATTTTTGTAGAATTAGTTGAATTTTTGTTTGTCTGTCTTTGTCATGTCATGTCATGTCATTATGTTTATTCATTTATTTGCTTCTCATTTTTTGTAAGGTAGCTGATAACCAATCTAAACCTTCATAAAGACCATCACCAGTAGTTGCACAACATGCTTGAATAAACCATTGTCTGTGTCTTAAGCCGTGTAAACCTAATCTGTCAGTCATAGTAGAAGCACTTTGTGCATTAGGTAAATCTTGTTTGTTTGCAAATACTAATAAAATTGAATCGCGTAATTCATCTTCTTGTAACATACGATGTAATTCATCACGTGCTGCATCAATACGATTGCTATCATTACTATCAACAACAAAAATTAAACCTTGTGTATTTGAAAAATAATGTCTCCATAATGGTCTAATTTTATCTTGTCCTCCTACATCCCATACTGTAAAGCAAATATTTCTATATTCAACAGTTTCAACATTGAAACCTATATTATATTAAAGTAAAGAGAAAAAATTATAATAAATAATGTTAGTCACGCGGCTATTTTATGAGAGGAACAAAACAGTTGTTGAATGATTTATAAAAGAACATAATCAAAAGAAAAAATAAACAGTTTTATAAATAATCTAATAAAATTAATTCTTACCAATTGTAGGGATTGTAGTAACAACTTCACCCAACTTAAGTTTGTAAAGGATGGTAGTCTATTTTTTGGAAGAATATAACATTTACACGAGTAGTAAAAAAAATGTTAGTAATTGTATTATAAACAAATAATTTTATAAATACTATTGAAAATCTTGCTTTATTATACTGTTCAAATCATAGCTTCTAATATTAATACAAAATAGCAATCACACTGCCATCATTTTCACATATAATTACAAGCTTCTATTTAAGCACTTACCTTACCGGCAGCATCAAGGCCAACCATAAGTATTCTCATCTCCTTCTTGCCGAACATCTTTTCGAAAATACGGCTAAAAGAAATCCCCATTTTTATATTGTTTGTCGTGTTAAAATGTCGATTTTAATCGAATTTTTTCTTTTACAGGCGAAAATCCATTTTATTTCAGATAGTAACCCACAAAATTTTGGGCATGATAAAAGACAGACTATTCACACGATGTTTGGAGTTGGTGCAAGATTTCAACGCGCAGCTGTACGTGGTGTACAAGCAGGTCGTAGACAAATGTCTGGCCATAGTGCTGAGGAAGCCAAACAAGAGACATTGGACTGGAAAAAATATAGTGCTAGTAAGTAACAATTTCCCATGTTCTGTATTAAATTGCGATATTTATGTAATATTTATGTTAGATATGATATATATGATAATATTTATGCATTTGAAACAAAACAAAATGTTATCTATTATTTATTAATATATATTTCTATTATACTTGAGTTTTTCGCCTTCATAAAACCAATACTAACCTCTATTTTTTTCTATTCTCAAATTAAATTACTTAATGAACTTATTATATAAATTTTATTAGTTATGGTTGGTATTACCGGTGTAGTTACTGTATACAATGTTGTTGCTCATGATCATGATCATGCACGTACTGATATGCCATACATGAAACTTCGTACCAAGCCTTATCCATGGAGAGAGTGCCCTGATTGTAATATTATGGATGGTAACTGCTGGAAAAAATGTAGAGGTGAAGAGGTTGTAGCCGATCACCATTAAATTAAAATAAAACACTAAGCACAATATAATATGTATTTATAATAGGGGAAGATTTGGAAAATTATAGTTCAGAGTACAATTTTTTCTTAATTTATAATTCAAATCAGATCCAACTATTTTTATTTGCAACTATTCTTTCCTGGCTTAACTTATATTATCTTATCATTAATTTAAATCAAATTAAATTCATAGTATTAATTGGGGTATTTAGTTAGTTTGTATTTTACAGTTAGTATATTTACAAGTTTGTTTCATTTTCATTTTCACTTTCACTGTTTGTTTTCCTATTTCTGTTTCAGCTACAACTACAACTACAGCTAAATCACTTATACTTTACAATGATACATCAGTCTATCCATCTTCATCCCCATCGAATCCATCTCCCTCCATTTAGTCCACATTAGTCCACATTAGATCTTTCAACGTTAAGAATTGATTGTTGTCCTCCTCTTCCTCTTCCTGTTCCTGTTCCTGTTCTATTAATTCTCACAGGATCAGGTAACTTAATAATTTTTGTCAAATTATTCGTGGTAATATCTTTTAAATCATGCGGTGTAATAATAATGAATTGTCTATTTGCTTGTCTTGCATTCTTAGCATAATCAACAAGTTGATTTAATGTAATTTTTCTAGCAACAGGATCTAAAAAGACATCATATTCATCTAAAACTTTAAATGGCATATCAGTTACATTACCTAATGCTAACAATAATGCTAATGTTGTAAATGAACGTTCACCACCACTTAATTGTTTAACATCTGTACATTGACCAGCATCACCATTAGCTTCAGCATTAACATTAGTAATTAATGATAATGTACCAGGAATATCAGCATATCCATCAACCTGTTTTGGAAAATTAATTTTACATTGACCTGAAAATCCTTTGTCACACATATATTTATCAAAATAATCATTTACAATTGTTGCATTTTTTTTTCTATGTTGTTTAAATGCATTTTTACGATTTTTTAAATCATCTTGAAATTCTAATAAATTTGTTTGTAATATTTGAAAATTTGTTTTAGCTAATGCAAATGTTTCTTTTGATTTCACATAACGATCTGTTGCTTCATCTAATGTTAAACCACTATTACATTGTTCTTTACGACCTCTATCTAATTGTTCTTTTAATTTTTTTGCTTCAGCTTCTAAACGTTTTCTTGTTTCTTTACGATCAAGTTCAAGTGGTTGTTCATCCCAATTTTCAACATTATTTCTAGTAATTTCACGTGCTTTTTCTTCTATTTTAATCTTTTCTTCTAATTGTTTGTTAGATTCATTATCAGCATGATCTAACAACTTCTTTTTATTATCATAAATTTCTTTTAATTTTTTTAAACGTGATTTTTTAGTTTGAT
>JACKZZ010011806.1_pt1 | contig 23190 bp, 17 predicted proteins | sample 8027871 | NCBI WGS metagenome assembly JACKZZ01 (sample SAMN15724774, study PRJNA655200) | protist metagenome | isolation source: fluorescence activated cell sorting (FACS) single amplified genomes of... | place: USA: West Boothbay Harbor, Gulf of Maine | collected 2000-07-19 | reverse complement strand
GGGCCTCACATGGAGGCAGTGCTGTTGACGATTATGCTAAAGTAGAAGACAGGGCACAGTTTGCAAGTCAATCAACGCCCACCATGCCCGAAGGCTTAACCCTAGAGGAGCAGAAGCACAATGAGCTGGAGTTGTACATCACATCCGTCATCTACCTCTTCACCTACGCCGCCCTCAACACGCTCACCGGCCTGGTCGTGCTCTTCCTCGACGTGATGGCGGTGCTGATTTTTCGGTCGAACGGGATCAACGGCGCGGCAGATATTGTGATCATGGTGTTGCTGTTCTTCGCCGTATCGACCATATTACTCCTCGCGTACGCCACGGTCCAGAAATTCGCGCAGGGGCCGGTGTATGTCGCACTGTGCGTCATGATCTTCTTCAATCTGGTATACTCAATTGAAACAGCTTTTTTGACTGGTTGTTCTTGTTGATGAAAGCACTGCATGAGAAAACGGTTTTCTACTTGTGTTTTCGCAATACAAAATCCAACATATCACCAGATCGGCGGCATCATGAGCAAGGTGTTTTTCAGCGATGTCCCGCAGGTATCCTGTGCAAAAGTATCGTACTCGTAGTAATTGCTGTTATGCATTACAAATCTCGCTCCCAAGGCAAATCAGCATGATAAATTCCATTTGTCATGCTGAGCGAATTTGTATTGCAATCACTACTAGTGCGATACTTTTGCAGTTCATACCAGGTGATGTACTACGTCAGTTTCCTGCACGAGATCTGCTGTCTCGCCAATGCCTGGGCGACCAACAACCACCGATTCGCGTTTTTTAACGCCATTGAATACACCTGGGACCAATTTGACTGGATGGACAAAATTGTACGTCCGGGGCTCGAAGAGGCCCTGATAAGGATGTACCTGAAGTATAGAATTATCTCACGCTGGCTGCTGTTTTTTGCTCTTGATGATTTACTTCCGAGATTGTATGGTGGATATGCAAGACAATCTTTTCTATCATAGCCAATTTTGCATGACAAACAAACTCCCAGGGCCAAGCCGCTCGAGGTGTCCCCGGAGGACGAAGTGGTAATAGAAAGCACCAAAGAAGCCGCGATGCTGGATATGAGCGTGCACAACTCCCCCTCCCCCTCATTTGTCATGCAAAACCTTGAATCCAAGTGCAAGTGCTTCCATGTGGCACGGTTTGCATGACAGATTCCGGTGGAAGCCCAAACAGTACTACTTACACTAGGCGGATGAATTTGTCATGCACAGGCTCTATGTGTGTTGGTGTTTGTATTGCTGTTCATGCAATACAAATGAGGGGGAGGGAGAGTTGTGCACTCTCATACTGGAGGAGCTACGGCGAAAAGCCGCAGAGTACCCGACGCACCAGATAAAAACCTTTCAGCGGTACGACTACGAGCACGACTTCCAGAAATATCCTGAGTAAAAACGTCCCCACCCCAGAGTTGTCATGCAGAATTGCAAGGACAGACACACTTGTAATGCGCATCCCCAAGCGAGGTATTTTCAATCGTGTTTCGGCATTTGTAATGCCGAAAACAGGATAAGGGGACGGCTTTGTCATGCGGTTTTCCTTGCTAACCAGCACTACAATACAGCGAGAAACTTGTCATGCGTGATTCCCAAAACTTCTGGATTTGTGTTGCAGAGATTCCAACTTGACGTATGGGGTGGGGACGTTTATACTGAGGATAAGAAAACGGTCAAATTTTACACGCGGCAGAAGCGCGAGCTGTCCGAGTGGATGCAAAGCGTGAAATTTGAGGACATCAAGTCCAACCCAAAGGAAAACAGCTGGATGCAGGACAAAATAGGGAAGACGCTGGGCCGGAAGCTGATGGGCGAACAGGAGTACTTGAAGTACCAAGAGGGCGTCAGGAAGGAACTCGCCATGCGGGAGGGGTGGAACCACAAGTCCGCGGCAGACAGGAAAAAGAAGAGGAAAGGTGAACCCGGCGGGCTGGATCTCGGGCCGCAAACCATCGTGAAAATGACGGATATGTAGTGGGGAGAGACAGAAGTTCTTCACTGTGTCGGGCTGCGTCTTGTTGTGTGCGAGGGCTTGTGGAGGTTCTTGTGTTTTGTCGAGAATACATCTACTTGTTGAGTAAGAACCGGTTCTTTTTCAAAAGAATAAAGTCAGATTTCACCTTTACGCTGAGCTGCTCTCTGTTCAGAGTTTCTTCTCGAGAATTCAGGAGTTCCGAACAGGTTTGATGCAATTTTCGGGCTGTGGTGCCTGCTGTTTTCGAGAATTCAGTGGGGAATTGACATTAGCGAACATTCATTGATGGTTTCGCGGTTTTGGTAGCGTTGCGCTGTTCGTCGAGGTCTCGCTGCATTTCTGGTTTTGACAGAAGAAGAAGAAAAGATCCCTGAACAAGATCCTCAGCTGATCGCCATTTTTGAGCTCTCACTTTTTCTCACTTTTTTTGATCGCATTTTTTTGCAGCAAAAGAAGCGTGCCTGTCATTTTCATGGTCTAATATTCGAAGGGAAGAACAGAAGCTAACAACAATTCCGATCGATTCCGTCACGACGTCCGTGCCACGCACCAAATGCGAATCCCGTAGGGCGGTCTAGTACCCATAGCTGCACGACAACTAAAAAAAAAACGTAAAAGCAACTTGATGCTTTTTTTTCGCACAGTTTTTCTCTTCCCTACATTTCTACCCTTTACTATCTCCCTCGCCTCTTTCCTGCAAAAAAACTCCCCAGCAGCCATGGTAAGCCCCCCTTCCTCGCTGGCGCAAACGGCAACGTCCATCACCGTCGGCATTGTCGGCGCGACGGGCGCGGTCGGGATGGAGATGGTGAAGCTTTTCGACAAGAAGAACCTTTCCAATCTAACCGTGAAGCTCTACGCCAGTGGGCGCAGTGCGGGGAAGAAAGTGAAAACGGAAAACTTGAAAGCCGACGACAACACCCCTTTTCTCACGATTATTGAGTACGAAACCGAGGAAGTCGCGAACACCTGCAACGTCGTCCTGCTCGCAACCTCCGGCGATTGGGCGAAGGAATATGTTCCCCAGTTACACAAACTAAATCCGGACTTGATCGTCATTGACAACAGCTCTGCTTTTCGGTATGATAACCACATTCCTCTTATCGTCCCGGAGATCAACGGGGAGCGGGATTTGATTTTGAATAAGGAGAAAAAATACGATATCCTGAGTAAAAACATCCCCACTCCATAGTCAAGATGGGAGATCTGCTAGACAAATCAACAAGCTTTAAGCTTGTTGTGCATCACAAATTTGGGCGCTCTAGGTAGTCGTCAGTAGCTAGTGCACCAGCATCACAGATGTAGCCTGTCATGCTGATTCGTGCATAACAAATCTCAAAACAGCACTAGAAAATGCTTCTCATGGGTCTCCGCATGGGAAATATTTTGAGCATGCAGATTTGCATTACAACTCCAGGGTGGGCATTTTTTTACACGGGATATACGACTTGAAGAAAAACGTTTTGATCGCGAACCCGAACTGCACGACGGCGATTATGGCGCTGATTATCGCGCCGCTGACCCAGATAAGCATTGCAAATATGTCTGGGTCCGGAATAAACTTGTGATGCTGATTTCCAAATCATGAGGACGCCACAAGTGACGGCTCAGCATGACAAGTTTCGGATTTGCTAGGTGTTGTCTATCCAGCATGGCAAGCTGCGTTTTTGCATGACAGAAAGTTTTTGGTGGTTTTGGGTAACGTGCATGACAGGTTTGGGAGTCATGGTAGCTGAGCATGACAAACTTGCATACTATGTCCAGACCCAGACATATTTGCATTTGATACGAAAAATTCGGGAGAATCAAGAGGATGCTGGTGTCGACGTACCAGGCGGCGTCCGGGGCCGGGAAGGGGGGGATGGAGGAGCTGGAGGAACAGATGACGCTGTACGGGGAGAAAAATTCACTGGAGAAAAAGAAAAAGGTGGAAGAACAATCGGAAGGAGATCCGCTGTACCAAATTGTCAATGACCATTACAAGGAGAACAACGCGGTGCAGCAAAAGCGGGGCGTTACCAAGAACGATTTCGCCCACCCCCTGATCGGCAACGTGATATGACAATGCACATCAACCTCCACTTTCCCTCATTTGTCCTGCAAAATCCCATCTATCGCTGCCTTGTTGCACTGTTGGCATGACAGATTGTGGAAGCTGCCCAAACAGTACGAAGTACATAAATTTGGCATGCATCGGCGCCACGTGTGCTGGTGTTTGTATTGCGGTTCAAGACATGCAAATGATGGGGACGGGGAGTTGTGCCCTCTGATACGCCATCCCCCACATCGACAAGCCGCAGTCGAACGGCTACACGAAAGAAGAGATGAAGGTATCGTGGGAGACGAAAAAAATCCTCGGCGCGGGAGACGACATGAGAATCAGCTGCACGGCGGTACGCGTGCCCACCATGCGGGCCCACGCAATGACGGTCGTGCTGGAGTTTGAGGAGGGGGGAGGAAATCCGCCCGTGACTGCGGAAAATGCTCGCTCGTTGTTGACGGAGAAAGCGGACGAGTTCGTTTTTGACGTCGTGGACAATTTGGCCGAAAACGAGTACCCCATGCCCGTGTTTGCAGCAAACAAGGACAAAGTGCAGGTACAGAGATTGAGCTTGTTGGATCATCATTTTCACATTAACTACAGATTTTGGCATGCGACGGTATGAACAAGCTGGTTTTATTCTTTTGTGCTGCTTGACAACTTCTCCTTCGACGCGAGCTTGTCATGCACTAACTGCAGATTGTCTTGCCCTCATGCACTATTTGAGGTCGAAAGGCTACACGATCCCAAATCAACTTCTTTAGGTCGGCCGAATCCGCAAGAGCGAGATTTTTGACAACGGGATTGAGTTTTTTGTCGTGGGCGATCAGCTACTCCGCGGCGCGGCATTGAACGCGGTTTTGATCGCAGAAATGTTTTTCAAGGTCAACGCTGGAAATCTAGGGGCATAGAGTTGGTTAGCGGACGATTATTGCAATGTTTTGTTTATACTAGTAGGACGCCACCATGTACTTAGCATACAGAGAAGAGGATGCGCATTTGTTATCCACGAAAATAAGCAAACCCTGAATATTCTCACCTGGCGAAGAACGCGACTCGAAGAACACATTTGTAGAAAACGCATACAGAATCAGAATTCCATTTCGAAGTACAAGATTCCATCAGGGAATGCAAATAACTTCTGTTGTAACTGCACATCATCCCAAAATTGAGAAAAATTCTGTGACGATCTGAACGAAATCATCGGTTCATGAAAAGAAAAATATATGCGATCGCGTATTGTGCTCTTAAAGTAACAGGCGAAATCCAATCAAATCGGATCCGGAAATAGACGTGCGCACATACATCAAGTCGGGAAATTTCAGTACACGGTCCGCACGTTTGAAAGATCGTTGGATCTACAAGCTGTTTTCTATGAGTGCGGTTTTTCGGCGGACATTTTTTTTTTTCGAGTTTTCAATTCTCCATTTCCCCTCCAAAAAAAACGACAGGACCTCATTGAACCATGAAAAGACAAAAAAGGTGTGACATTAATAGAGCTAACAGATGATCATATTTACCCCCAGATACAAGTAGAAATTTACTACCGATGTTGATGTTCTTTTGAAGGTTGTCTAGAAAAGTAAAGAGTGCTAGAAATACTACCCCCCTTGATTCGGACACAGTTCTTCCGTCGTAGAAGTGAGGAAAAAAAATTCGTAGAAAAATAAGCGCTAGTTCTTACGCCGATTTTACACTGTATTTTTACCCATACAATCTCAACAATATCGATATCGCTGCTCACGCGCGGCGCGTTTTGTCGTCTGAAAGTAAAACCCAGATAATTTTATTACCCCTCCAGTAGAATCCGAGAAGTACGTATGTACCGGGATAATTTCTGTACACCCCAGCATGATTTGACCCAATCTATCTGTTTTATTATGTTAACCCACATAAAAAACGTGAATTAGAATTACTAACTCCTCGGCCCCCTGACGTCGCGACCCAATTTGGCTCGATTTCATCCGACGATCAGCACAACAACACGGTTATTAAGTATTGACTTTGGCTGCGGAGGACCACACCACGACGCGCCGAGGTGGACAATTTATTATCTAAAACGATCGGACAACAAAAACAAAAAAGCCCTTCATCTTCATCACTCGGACATCAAAACCAGCAGCGGTGATGGAAGACGAAAAGTTTTCTCGGTCAATCGGGGGCCGACTCGTTCGCCTCCCGATGCGAAAAACAACGTCGAGCGGAGATCACTCCTCCTCCTCCGAAAGCAGTGCGGACGGTGGAACCGTAGAACAAGCGGCGGTTCTTGTTGCAACAAACAGCGACAAGGCCAGCAACGCAGCAACAATGGTTTCTTCCACTAGAATAAATGCGACACCTACTACTTCCGCTTCCGCAACTGAAAAGGTAAAAGCTCAACACCCGAAGGGAGAGGCCGCTAGTCGTAAAAACGGTAACAAAAACGACAATGTCATGGAGGAAGAGACAATCATCTACAACGCACCGCCCGTTGTGTCTGCGCCTAGGACCACCGGATCTTTGGAGCCGGGGGTGGACGAAGCTGCCGGGCTTCTTGTTCCCGAACAAATAGTAGGACAAGAACTACCACCAGCCGAACTAATGTTTAATACTGCTGCAACTACTATACAGCAGCAGCGCGGTTCATATGAACGCGGAGTAGACCACCTCCACCTCCAACCGGAAGGAGGGGCAGTTCCGTCCTCGGGCAATGAAATGTGGGAAATGAATCCGGAAAGAAAGTTGTCCTTGTCATCCCCACCGGCCGCGCCGGAGGAGGCGGACCACGAGCACGACCTTCTGCCGGGAGCAGCAGCAGCCTCGGCAGCGCGGGGAGTAAGCGTCAGTGCAGACTCGGTTTTGTCCAGAGAGTCCTCTTCCTCCGTCCTCTCGGAGGAGGGTTTAACAAGCGGGGTAATAACCAGTAGCAGTACCGTGGTGGGACTACAGGAGTCTTCATCTTCTACCCCAAGAACTACTACTGCCGAAGATGCAGCCCGACTGGAGCAGGAGAGGATCGCAAAATTGGCCAAGAAGGAGAAAGCCAAGCGCCGCCGGGAGCGGCAGGAGGCGAAGCACAAGGAGAAAGCACTGGCGGAAACGAAAAAAATCCTGCACGACCCCAAAACGAAACAGGAAATTCAAGAATTTACGAACGGGGGGGAACTGCTGTACAGTTTTTGGTTATAGTTTTCATATTCATTTAGTATGCGGGAAGCAGCGATCGGTGTAGTTGTGAGCCTTGTTGTAACCGTTGCACTTGTGCTGAAAATAAGATTCTTAAGCAGTAGAACTAGAATAGGCATGAAATGTAAGTACTAAAAGTGTTTTGAAATACAGTTGTCCCTCCTGAAGATGATGAAGTTGAAAAAAACTACTTTTTATACCTTCTATCAGGCCGGAAGACGAAGCGTTGATAACGCGCATGGTGGGCACGCACTCCCCGTGGATGGAGCCGGAGGAGGTGCAGGCGTGGGGCAAGTGGGCCGCACGCGAGCGGGCCGAGGGGCGGATGCAGGGGGAATTAGTGGAGTGGGACCCGGAGACGCTGCCCGAGCATTTGAAAAATGAAAAAGCAGTTGAGGAGAATAGCAAAAACCTGTTTCAAAATGTTGATGAACTTGAGGATGCGGAGGAAGGTAATTTTCTCTTGCGCCGCGGGGGCGAAGATATACTTCGCACGGACGACGACCCCGGGAGGGAAGAAAACGGCGGTCATCAAACAAACCGGTTCGATGACACGAGCGACCTTGCGTTTGTGACGCCGGGCCACGCCTGGTTCCAGCAGGAGACAAATGACGAAAACAGCAGCGACTTGGTGGACGAAGATGACAGCTCGACCCCGAGCCGGGAAACGTCGACGAGCGTCCGCGGCGGCAACCCGATGCTCGGGAGCTCGGAGAGTCCGGACGGCCGGGTGTTTGTCGACTACAGCCAGAACGAGGACTTGTTGACGAACCGACGGGTGCACTTCCGCGACGTGGTGTCTATGCTGTCGATCAGCAACGGGAGCTACTCGCCCGCCACCACCGCGCGGGAGTACGCCAGCAGCGCCGCGCGCTCGGTGGCCGAGGGGCTGCGGACGCTGAGTTCCGCCGCCGTAGACGAGATGCTGCAGATGACCGCGCACGCGCAGGCGCGCGCGACTTTCATGTACGACTGGTTTCAGAACCGCGCGGCGCTGACCGTCGACCCCGAGGAGTACCGGAGCCCCAGCCTGATGCCCGCGCCGCCGCGGAAGAGCCGCAGCGGGTCGGTGGTGACAAGTCATGGTCCTCTTCCCGCGTTGACTGACACATCAAAAGATGGCACAACGACGAGAACTTCGTCCACAACGACAAATAATAACGCAGGAGCTGCCGACAAAAGTGCTAATCCAGTGTCAGTGACCAGCACCCAGTCGGACAGTTGGTTCGGCGCGTTCCCCTTCTCGCCCCCGTGGCAGAGCTACTCGGAGTACCGGGACGCGCACCCGGGGCATTTGAAAGCGACGGCGCTGAGTTTGGCCGCCGGGGAGGGCGGCGACGGCCATGGTACGGGGGGGCACAACAGCAGCCCGAAGGAGCACGACAAGCAGCACTCGCACGAAATGTATTTGGAGCAAAAGTTGAACCTCCTGAAGGAGTGCCGGCGCTCGCCCCGCGACGAGCGGTACACGGTGCCGGCCCGGCGGAAGTTCGTGGCGTTGGTGTTGCCGCCCCCCTTGCGCCCACTGGAGCTGAACCCGCACGAGGTGGCGTGGCGGAGCCAGTACGGCCGGTTTTTGTCCACGGTCGGGTTCCTGCTCTGGTTCGGCCTGGTGCTTTCCGTCTTCATTTTCGCCGCCCTGCAGCCGCTGCGGAACGCCAGCACGCCGCAGGGAAAGTGGGTGGACCAGGTTTCCAGCGGAACCACCGACGCGGTGCTGGAAATGCATCTACACAGGGATCATGAGCGCGGAACATCAAATACGGAACAGGGGTTGTTGGTGAACCAGGGGAAAGCTGCCAGCGGAGGTGGTCGTCCCACCTCAGGTGGTGGCCGTGTAGCTGATCAGAAGATGTTGAACATTTTTCCGAAGGAAAAAGATAAAATCGCTTTTACGGTTACCGACCTGGAACGAACGCTGACCAAGCCACTGGACCTGCAATCGATCGTGCACGAGAACAGCGAGGAGGTGCCGGCGGAGGTGGAGATTTTGGATTTGCCGCACGTGTACTGGCAGAAGCCGGTGGTGGAAGCGGTGGATGCAGAAACTTCGCAGTTCTCCGAGAAGTGTTCCGTCGCAAACAACATGCTGATCCACCCGCCGCCTGCGATGCTTTTTAACCGGAACCTCATGTACTAGACAGAGTTCTACTACTAGTTTTCTGACATTCGAATCTGCTAACAGAAGAATCCACTATGCTTTAGTTCGCTTTATTGCTACAAAAACAGCGGGTCGTGTGGCGTTTGTAGTTCTCAGGCCCTTATTTCGCTTCTCTGTCTTGTGTTTTGACTTGCATATAAAATCGCAACTACCTTTTGCTTTTTTCATCTCCCTAAAAATCGTCGAGTCATCTGTTCTACTTCTAGCAATTTTTATCAAAAACAGGTCGAAGCTGAAAGAGCTGCAACCGGAGCGCAGCACCGAGCAAATGTGGGTTTTCTGCCGCGACCGGGGCCGCGCCGGGTTGGAGGCCGGTCTGGTTTTCGATCTTGATCAAGGAGACGATTTTGGCAGCGGCACAATATCCACGACCTGGTATCTGCCCAACAACGCCTGGCTAGCGTCCCACGAGGTGGGACAGGGCGTGAAGAAGCTACTGAACGGCCTGCGGGCGCAGCTCCAGCGGGACGAAAATTTTCACGCGCTGCACAACCCCGATAATTCCCAGGGAGCACGAGCAGCTGGAGTTCAAATATCTTCGTCCTCTTCGCAAAACGAGTCCGCGGTTCGTGTTCGTTCCGCCGCGGCGCTGAGTTGGAGCCCGACCGTTCTGCAAGAAAAAGCTTTCAACTATGCGCGCGACCTGGCGACCGGGAAAAAGGCGTTCGAGCACCTGAGCCCCGCGGAACGGGAGGCGTACTGGGGAAGTGGTACTAGTGCAGGATCTGGATCTGCTGCTGCAGGAGGACAAGGAACTCAACAGCAGCTTTCCGAGTACAGCGAGCTGTTCTGTGACCAGATCGTCCTGCGGCCACTCAGTGGCGTTCCCGCTGCGGCGCAGCACCCACAAAGCCAAAACCCGAATCCTCCGCCGCCTGTTCAGGAGTCGGACCGGCAAACACTGTTACAACACACCAGTCCGTCTGACCTTGCGTACCGCTGTCTGTCCCAATGGCTGAAGTCCGACGCGCACCGACCGGCGGTGTTGTCGCTGCAGCAATCCTTTCAGGAGCTCGCGGTCGGCGTGTACGCGGGGGACCGGTGTGGGCTCGCGTCCGAGGCGGCGGATGTGTTCGCAAGCAGTAGGCGAAGGAACGAGTCGGGTGAGGAAGTGTACGAGGAGCGGCATGTTTGTGTCGTTTTGTTTCTACAATCCGGCCGGAAAATAAGCAATAAGCCGTTGGCTAGTACAACAACTTCCGGGCAGGAGCTGTGAGAAGCGGGACGAAGAGCGTCGTAACTAGTAGTAGAGCCTGCCGCGGTAGCGATTGACTACACTCACGGTAGCGGAACCAAGCTGTATGACGCGGGCTGGCAGTAGAACAAGTTGTTGTGATAGTAGAGATATTTTTTGAAGTAATTGAGTTTCTCAAATGTTGCTGTTTCAAAAAACCTTCAAATCCTGGCTGATTACTACCGGAAGTGGCAGTTGTAAAAACAAATCGACGACGAGTTGCGAGTGAATCTGGTAGTTCTTGTGGTTCGAAATTTTTAAGTACAAGTAACAACGAGTATACACTGTGACTTGGCAACATTCTTACGGGCACCGCTACAAGTAGGAAGAGACTATAGGAGAATAATACAGTCGTTCTGCTTGATGCATGTGACCAGACCTGTAACTGTATGGAGCACCTCCACACAGACGGATGCTCACCGCGTCAAAATAACATACAGCGACAGCGCGACAGCTTTCTTGAACGACACGTCCTCGAGATGAAAGCAACTTCGTTCAGCACAGTTCAGGTTTCCTGTACGATGGCAGAATGAATCACCGGCAGAAACGATGAAAATCTAGCGACAGCACTCTAAATACTTTGGATTCATTTTCGAATGAGAAGATTTTGAGCGGCCGAATTGCCGGCCTCGTGCAGAAATTGAATGCAGATCTGCTTCAACTTGTGTTGCTGCTGTCGAAGCCATGGCAATTTTCTTCTGTGAGATGTAAATAAGAGACAGCGAAAGGGTGGCAGAATGAGATTAAAAAAAGATATTACGACAAATAAAATTATGAACTGGAGGAAAATAAATCAGATGAAGCGACAGAATAGACCTCTTCGAAGATCAATTGGATCAGTAGCAGAGTGTTGCTCTTCTAAATGCTACAAATCAATCGCACTGGGTCTGCGTCATGAGGGAGATGAGCTCTGCGCCAGATGATCTCTATGAGTGGAGGTTTCAGTAAAAGAGGAAGGGCAATACAACAGGTGAGAGTTGTTACCAACAACGCTTTCAGTGACAATTTGTAATTGTTTCATGACAGGCTGCATGACCGTTTTTTGGTCTGCGTTTTGCGTTTTCTAATAAAGTATTGTCACCAAATTTCAAGGAGCATACCACGTCTCCAAATCTGTACCAACTTGATTTGCAAACTTGTAATTTTCTGTACTTGACGCCCTCTAAAGAAACTCAAAATGTTTTTTTCACGACGAAAAACCTGCTTTACAACTGGCGGCTGCGCACTTTTGGCACTGGTGGGACTGCAACGCACCCTTTTAGGGGAAGTAGCAGCTGCAGTGTATAATGAGGGTCCTCAACATCGGGGTGAACAAACGGGGAGCGCCGGTAGAAGAGGCAGGGATAATTTAGTCTTGCGGTGGCGCCCAGTGAAGAGAGAACAAGCGCCCAGTCGGGGGAGCAACTGGCGCCCCAGTCTGGTGTCGGCGAACAACAGTTGGACGACCTTTCCGCAGAGGCAGACCAGGCAGACACAGCACGGGCACCCGGAGGTTGCTCCGCGGGGCGGGGCCTATGAGGATTATTTGGGTCGGAGAAAGGCGTTTGAACGAGGCGAGGAGCTTCAAAGTGACCACCCGGCACCATCGGCTCATGCGGGAAGCACAGGATCCTTGCCAGCGGCAGCGGGGTGGCATAGTTGGAGCGGCCATGATGCGGGTAGTACCAGTGGTGGCGCGGTCCACGACTGGCCGGCGGAAGGAGGACAGCATGTTGCACCTGTTCCATGGCACCACATCAATGCCTCCGGGCTGCAGAGAACAACTACACAACCTGAACCTTCACACGGGCTGGATTTTCATCAACACGGGTATAGCAATAATTACAGCCAACCCCGCCACCAGGCCGCCTATCATTATCAACAAAAACCACGTCAGGAAGCCGGCGACCGACGGGCCAGCGGCCCGGAGGTGTGGGCGACCCGACCTGGTGATGCCGCAGCTAGTACCGCAGGCGCCGTCAGCACGCAAGAAGGAGCACTACTGCCGCGTGAGGGCCAACAGGGTAGTACCGCGCCATCTCAACAAGAGCAACAGCTTTTAGCAAGGATTCTCGATGAGGAACGGCGTGCCGAGCAAGAAAAAAAGGGAAACAAGAGGCCCTCTGTCACCATCGCCCGACTAAAGGAGAAGTTTGGTGTCCCCGAACCGCCGACCACGTTTCTGGACTATGACATCCAGTCGGGTCTTGGTTTGGGAGACATCCGGTTTTTGCCACGACAGGAAAATCCAAATCGGGATTCGCGCGTGCGCGCTCCTAGTTGTACTTCCGACCATGACGAAGAAGAGCAGGCCGTTTTCTACAAGTTTCACCGTGTCGTCGAAAACCGGAGCACGTGGTCGCACACCTCCGGTGCACCAGCTGCACAACGTCAATTGGCTAAAATCAGCGAAGAGGACGGGGAAGAACTACTACTATATCCTGGGGGCGTCGATGTCGCTGGACTTGGGTGCGATATGAAAAAAACCTATCATCCTGGTTGTAAGTGCGACTCGTGCCAATCTTCTACCTGGCTGCACCCAGGTCTTTTGCCCACACCGTATAGCGTGGCCTCTGCATCTTTTTCTGCAGGGGAGGACGAATTGCTCTTTCCGCAAGAACTGCCTCTGTGCAGCGGTCAGGGCAGTAGTTCCAGTGCCTCCAGCTCGGCGGCATGCCACCTGGTCGAAGATCCTGCTCTTGGGAAATACCAGCAAAGAGAATTTTGCGGCGCGCCACAGAAACAGTTGGAGCAAGCGTTGGCCGACCTCGTGAACGGATACGACAAAGCGGACTTTTTCAGCCTGCCCATTGCTGGGGAGCAGAAAAACGCGCTGTCTGCCTGGGCGGAAAAACTGGGGCTGTACGCGCGAGCTGTGGAACAGACGCTTGGTGCGGACCATGTCAGAGGAGGAGGTTTCGGAACTACTAGCACGGGAAGTAGATGTCCTCCGTTTGTTCAATTCAATGCGTTGTTGAACTACATTGTGCTCACGAAGGATCTCGGGAGTTCGCCCTTGATGCATATGAGCGTAGACCTACTATCGGATACCACCCGCGGGGTACAGATTTTGGTGCCCTTGCGGCTCAGCGTGGACCAGGAGACGGGTGTGAGGGAAACAGTCCCGTATCTGCTAACGGTGGAAACAAGCAATATGGATTTATTATTGCCGGAAAATAAACAGGAAACGTTGTTGAAAAGATCGAGTGCGACTTCTGCCACAATTACCGGGGGTAATTATCACGGCCGGGAGATAAGCTTCTTCCCTTCAGATCGTGCACGACACGTCGCGACTGCAAAGTGTAAAGGTTCTTCCCCGTCGTGGTCAGGTGCGTCTGCGGCAGAGCAGGCCGTTCTTCCGCATGTGGAACTGGAGCGCGCACTGTGGCAGTTGGTCCGGCGACGAGCACTACCAGATTATATCGATACTGCATCTACTCCTTCTATCTTGAACTGCGCAAGGTGCGGAGAGATCGAAACGGACAGCGCCAAAAGTTGGAAGAGAACGCTGCTCGGTTGGGCCCGGGAGCATAGAGTGCGCGTCGGAGAGTACGAGGAAAATAAAACCTTCCAGTTTCGCCAGTTGTATCACGAGCTGATTAATTTTCTCGCTTGTAGCATCGGCCTCGGGAAAGGCGAGTCGGTCGATTTGCGCGACAAAAAGGTCACGGTGCCCGTGGAGCTTCCTCTAGCGGGTAGCTGCAAAGCGCATTACGAGCTAACGGTAGACTTCAAAACGGGGGGGAGGAGCTTCACCCCCAAGCTGGGTTTCTTCCGCGAGGATCGTTGGAAAGTTCGTTCGTAATGTGGTCTGCGATTTATTTTCTAGCGTAGTTTTATTTGTTCGCATAATTTGTATGATGTACGTCAGACGTACTAGAATTCACTGGAGAAATAGAACTGATCCGTCATCATGCTAGCGGCGGCAGGAGAGAAATTCTATTTGTTGGAATAAGAGTGGCCCACTACGTATCTGTAAGTGCCTTTTGCGGTCGTCTGGAATTGTAGACTCGGAGCATACTAGCATTGTAGAAGAAGGTCAGCAGCCAGCCGACGCGCAAAGCACGCCCTGATTAGAAAGATTGCACTGGAAAAATTCTGTACTCTGAACTACAAGTTTATTGATACACATAATTTTCACGCCGGACAACTTCTGAGCTGGAAGTAGCATTGCATGTTTGTGTTTCAGGTCTGTCTTTCTCTTCTCTCGGAGCATTGTGATTTTTGCAGGAGCGCTTCGCAGAAAACGAAAAACCGAAGACAGTCTCGTCCCACACGAGAAAATGTGGTTGTGTAGAATGAAAAATCTGGAAAACAAGAAGACAAAATTGACTACTTATTTTATGTGAAGAAAATTGAGAAAAACCTCCAAAACGATAGCAAGAGGACACCAGCTGCGTCGAGGAGAACTAAACAGTCCTTCAGCCACGAATCAATTTCACCTCCAACCGCCGTGTTCGTTGGTTCCTATCATCAAAAATCGCCGTTCCTCAGCTCTTTTGACATGAAAGAGTTCTCTCCGCCACTTTGCAACCAGCAAGCAAAAAAGATCACAATTATGTATTTTTTTCTTTTGCAGCGTCCGATCAGAAGCTGCCTATGCTCTCTAGAAAGCGTTGGTAGGCGGAGATGAGATCTTGCGTTTGCGGCTCCGAGCATTTTTTTTTTTGAATTCGGAAAATGCTGTACATGCTAGTCAATCTATCGCAAAAATATGTGTGGTACAGGAAATTACCCTTGCATTTTATTTTAATGGTTTGTATCGAGTTACGAATACGATTACATTTACTGGGGAGCTGCTCCTGGAGGTCCTGCAAATAAAGAGAAGCATTTTATCTTGTCCATGTCTGTTCTAGTGTTGTTTTGCTTTTGCGTTTCATTATCAGTGCGGTAAAAAGAAAAAACGCTCGCAAAAACACACACAGCACACGAGAACCAAAAAATTAATCGTCAAGATGGCAAAGGCTACAACAACGAAGACGCCACCTCTCGCAGCGACCCTGTTGCTGCTTGCTGCCTGGCGTGTGACAAACACGATGGCACTGCAGATGCAGATGTTCCGGTATAATAACATGAGCAGAGGGTTGAGGGCGTTTTTGCAGCCCCCAGAACATCAACCGGGTTACAACACGTATAACCACCTCGGTTCAGTTCCGTATAATTACGAGTCGCATGATCTTCACGACCAAAGCAGGGCCAGCAGCAGCAGGGAGCCTTACCTGGACACCTTGGAGCGGCAGACGCAACGAGAGCGGGTGCGGAACGCTTTTCTTCGGGATGAAACAACGGGAGCACGACTAGAGGCCCACACAGCACCGGCGTTGGAACAAGAAGATGATCATTCACTTTCCTCAGGTCATGATGACATGGGAGCAGAAGATGTTGACCAAGGAGTAGTAGATGAGCGCGGTTTAATATTACCCACGTATGACCGCCTGGTCCGCGAGTATTGCAATCAAACGTACCAAGAGGATGATGTACAACTACAGCACTGTGCGCATTCTACTTTCAACGCCTTCGATCCGGACCAGCCAGCGTATGTCGCCGCTACAGCTGCCGGAAGCAGTAGTGTCGTGCCACGTCCGGCTCCTTCATCTTCAGATGGTCCTGTAGTAATCGCGCAGCACAACTTCCCTCGGCAGGAGACACGAGGAAGCAGTGGTGCATCAACATCTTTGCCACCGGCGGCGGAAGCCGCGGCCTTGCCCGATTATGTGTTCCAGCACGACCACTATCGGCTACAGGGGTTCGGTGACCGTGATCCGCAGCACCAGGGCCACCACTACAGCACTGGGCCGCGAGGCCCGAAGTGGCCGAGTCGCGGTAATAAATTCCGCGGAAAGGACAAGAAGTTTTTAAACCGTGATGCTAAATCCTTTTGTGGCGTCGGTTCTAGTACAACCTGCACCTCCGGCAAGAACGACGTCGCTGGTACTAGTTCTAGCGGCACGGCCAAACTGAAGTGCGACGAAGCCAGAGACACGGTTCTCTCGCTAGAAGCGGGCGCGGCGCTTATTGAGAGGAAAAATTCCCCCTCCCCATATCGCAACGAAGTTTCTGATGCTGGATTTGCGTACACATATCAGATCTGTCTTGCAGAAAGTGCTTGGTGGCATTTTCTGACCCTGTTTGGGTATGCAGAAGGCTAGCAATTGCGCATGGCAAACACCAGGTTTGCAGTAGTCGAAAGCGCATGACAGACTCGCTCTGAAATGCGACGTCAAATGGCTCCTATGAGCCTGTATGCAAGACAAAGACGATTTGCGACCACAAATCAGCATCACAAATTTCCGTTTTGATATGGGGAGGGGGGATTTTTCATTTTGATAGCGCTGCGGGATTTCGTCGATGAGTACAAAAAGCAACCGGCCTTAATGCAGGCGCTGGACAGGAAAATGGCGAATTACGAATCGACCGTTTCAGAAATGGAGTATGAACGGAATTTTGACTTCCTGAAATCAATTGCCCTCGACCTGAAAAACCCAAAGCTGGAGTTGCGGCTGTTTAAATTCATGGCCATGCAGCCGCTTTTGGACATCGACTGCCGCAAGTTCCAGCCCGGGGAATACTCTGGATATGCGGCGGACACGGTGGTGGTTAGTTTCCCGGTCGGACTTCATCGCACTGGCACGACCTCCCGGCCAGACTCGGATTTCCTTTACACGCTGACCGTGGATTTGAGAACCAACGTGAAATGGTTCCGCGACGATTACCGCTGGACGGTGTGAACGTCAAAGGTTTATAAACGAACAAACGCGGGCAGTGCCAATATCTATGAAAAACTGCGAATTTTGGCGACTTTGAAATTTTTATCGGACACCTGCAGCTGCTGTCCCGTTGGAGTACTTAATTTTGAGCTCGCGGATGGTTGTTATGCTTATGTTACATCCTCGTAATAAATATTCTCAATCGCTGCACTACTCACGCGATATAGAAGCAGCTCAAATTTTGGAAAGAGGTGCTGGACACAGTTCCTATTATTTGCAAAGCGGGAGGGAAAAAATTACGGTGCGAGAGACAGGGCCCTCTCTTCATGCGGAAAAATCCACTGGATTTTTTGTTTATTTATTGACAGGTTCAATTTGGAATATGAATATCTCTCACTCGGGAATGAGCTGCGGTGCGAGCGCGCTTGCACTTTGCGAAGGGCTATGTTTGCCAGGATGTTCACTCCGACTCGTTTGTTTGCCACGTGCAATAGTACATTTCGCAAGCTTTGCCTTTGATGTGTTGTTTCTCTCACAATTTCAATTGATGAGATATGGCTGCCATGATTTTGTTGCAGGGTGCGGCGGCCATAGGTACTAAGTTCGTTTTACGACAAAGGCACGAGGACATTTAGCCGAGGGCTTGAGGCATGTTTTTGAAAGTTATCAATTTTATGTAGAGAAATTGCAGTATCATGTATTAGAATTTAAAAAGATTCGAAAATCATGGCGGGCGAGCTCGGACGAGCACCAGGGTCGCTCCCTCAGTTTATCCCGGTGCGTCGCAGCCGCTCAGTGAGCTGCCGTCGTCGCCCCGTGCTAGTTTCTTTCACCTGCTTGCTTTTCTTCTGCGACTCAGCGGCAGCAGGACAGGGCAACCGGGTAGAAGATGATCTACAACAGTATGGGGGCCCTGAAGGTGTAGCAGCGACAGGGTACAACTCTGGAGTTCATCAGTCCTCTAATGTGGGTCCGTCTCCACTCGCTGCTGGGCAGCAAGGCCTAGCTCCCAGAACACGAGATCGTAATCGACCAAACAGGAGAAGTAGAAACGCGGGAGGTGCACCAGGAGCATCTTCTTCGAATTCTGCGAGTTCGAGCGCATATCATGCGCCCTACAACTCTGGAGTTGCTGGTGGTGGTGCAACAAGATTTGCACTGACGCCGGGTTTAGTACAGCTGCCGGTTGGACCACTTCTACAGAGGGCTTCTTCTGGCACAACAACATCGTCGTCCACCCACACAGGGATCATGAACAATTTTTATCCAGCTGGCGACCTCGGTAGACCTTCCACTCGGTCGGCGAGAGAAGAGCAAGGCGGTACTAGCAACTTCTATGCAAGTGGCTTTTCGACGCTGGAACCAGGGCCGCAGTCCTCGCTTCCTAGTTGTAGCGGAGATGTAGTTCCTGCACACCTTAGCAGCGGAAGTTGTGTTACAAGAAACACAGTGCCTACTTTGAACGTGACGGATTGGTTTGTGCAGCGGCAGCTTCAGCACCGCGCAATATCGTGTAGAAGTAAGGGTCGCGCGACAGAGACGACGAGTAGCTCCTCGTCATTTTCGCATGCCAAGAACCAGCGGACAGAGCAGGCGGGTAGGGAAATGTCTGTAGATGAGACATCATATTACCGACCCTTGTACAACCGCAACGGTCCCGCGGTGGTCGAAGAAGAAGAATTGCTTCCTGCTGGTGGCCCAGCGTCGACTAGAACAGCCCCCCAAATGTTGACATCAACTCCGCTTGCAAGTTCGAGCTCTTGCGAGGCTTCGACAAACACAGACGGTGGTTGCGAAGTAGTAGATAACAACTGCAGCAGTGCACCATCGGCAGCAACGGGCAGTGGTCGCGCCAGGTTGAAGAACCGGAAACTGATCAAAATGGGACCTACAACTCCGGGAGCGAAAAACTGGTTCGGTATTGGGGACACCACGAAAGAACCGGCAGATTATGTCGCTCCGAATTCTGCCATATTTTCTTCCCCCAGTGAAGATTCGGGTGGACCTTGCACAAGCGCCAGTTACAACCGAGGACCTTTCTTATCATCATCTTCTTCTTCATCTAATTCCTGGGCCACGAATCAGAATTATCCCCGGCGGCAGGAGAGTATTCCTGACCAACGTCCGCAGCAAGAACAACCAACCGCCGCCGAGCTTTGCCAGCAAATACTTCAGCTTTGTAACGTTTCGGCTCGCAGCACGACTGATGGAAGTAGAAGGGATATTGCTGTTGATAATTTTGGTTTTCCCACAGAACAGCAGGCAGTAGAAGATCTGTTCCGGCGGTCGCCCACTCCGGCGACCCCTAACGCTCTGTTTCCAGTGGAAGTAGAACGGCTTCGGGAGCAGGGGCTGGATACCGAGCCGTGGTTTGAAAGAATGCAGTCCGAGGAGATGAGTGCTATGGCAGCTACTGCGTTCTTGCAGGACAGAACGGACAATGATCATGCTGAACAGGGGCTGGTCGCGGAGGACCTTCCGGTTCATGTGTCGTGCTGGCCGCCAGAGGAACTACATCGAAGAGCGTTTCTCGAGGGTCATCGTGGTGCGACAGGAACAACACCAGTAGAGAAAAGTGGCGCAGCACCACCAGCTCCACCCTCGTGGTCTACTTCAGGTTCCAGCAGTCTAGCTATGCACCCGCCGCACATTTTCAACCTGCGGTATTGTAACAATAGCACGACGTCTTCAGCTACCGTGGCGCCACCGGGTTTTGAAGAGCAGGTTACAGAGCCGCAGTTCCAGCCATTCGTTCCCTTAAGAGGAGGTGAAGTAGGGACTCCTGCAATGGGATCATCTTCCGGTACGATGCTGCGCTTGGCACAGCTCCTAAGGCAGCCGTCCTCTCACGCATTGCAAGCAGAAGCAAATGGACTGCGCGAGGTGAAGATGCCCGGGCCGGGGCTAGTTGCACCGGCAATGGAACAAGATTACACCTCCGGGCCGCAACAAGCAGAACAGCAGCGAGTCTTGGATCACGTATTTTTGGCTTTGGTTCTTTCACATATGATATGAAACAAGGAACACCGGCTCCTGTGTAGTTTTGAAAAAGGAAAACAATCAGACTCAGTCAAGAATACTAAAAAAAATATCACAGCCCTCGTCGACGATGCCCTCGCACGATCCATCATCTCCGTCTTCAACGGGAGGAGAACGAATGCCAATTCTGTTCGGACCATTCCCGTCTGTGAACGCTGCAAACCAGCTCGAAGGTTGGCTGCAGCGGCTCCGGAGCAGAGGGAGTAGTACTACTACTAGTGGGTTCGAAAATTATAATCTCCAAAACGAGGAGCATCATCATGAAGACCCGTTTCAGCCTCCGCAACGTCGACTCGGACTGTTGCAGCATCAAAATGTTGGCACAACGAGTAGAAAAAGGTCGTCCCCAGGGTTGCAGCATGACCAGCTGCCGGAACAATCGACGACCCGTGCAGCAGCTCAACATCTGGCATCGACACCCACATTACTACCTTTTCGTGCAGCCGGTTTGATGCACAGGAGCTCCGGAGAAGGTACTACAACTACATCTCCGGCTGTCGCATCAATCGATCCGGCTACAGTCGCCAGTAACTTCCTCCGCAATTTGACCACGTTGCGCGCGCGTGTTTACCATCTGCAGATCGAACTTTCTCCGCGGGAAGACCAGTTGGCGCTGCTCGCGCGGGTTTGCGAGGATGTGTCGGAGCGGTATCCCTTTGATTTACTTTCGGAAAGTGGGATGCGCCAGTACGCGGAGCACATGACGCGGAATGCATTGGCGAACGCGCTGGTGGTCTGTCCGCCGTGGGGTATGTACGACCTGCGGGCGATGCGCTGGTTGGACGGCAGTTTGATCTTTTCCCTGTGATAGTGATTTTTTTGGAACTTTTCTACATGTTTCTTTTTTGCAGAGCAATGCACGACTTATTTTGATGAGAGAAACGAACGAGAAACATGGATAGGTTTTTGAGATATCTAGTACGAATTGCGGCGAAAACTGTTTTACGAAGGAACCGAACGAAATCAAGCATAAGCGAGCATTGGCCAATCAGCTCTGCCTGCATAATGCGAATATTTGGAATAGAGGCGTCGTTTCTTTTTTGCATAAATGCTTTTGCTTTTCATTTGATTTCCTTTTGCCGTGCATGAATGTGGCTTTTGTCTGATTCAAGAATGACTATATAGAGGCTCACCGCGCGCGCGCCGGTAGCTGTGTTACAGGCCGTGGGCGAAAAATGCAAAACGCGTCTTCAACACCAGGAATAAAGTAGCTGTCGGACTGAGTATGATTTTGGAGACAATGTGTTGTCTGTAAAAAGAAAAGGAGAAAACGCAAATTCATTGAGTGCGACACAGAACGCGCAATTTTCCCAGGCCATGTTGTGCGGCACTGGGCATGATCGATGCATCTCTGTTTTGTGTTTCAGGACTTCGACTTCGTCCGGAATTTTTATTGGATCTTATCATTCACATGAAGCTGCGGCTGCTCCGGCAGCAAAGCCAAACAGGAGTCGTCGGTCACTGGAACGTTTCACGATTCATCCAGCCAGAGGTGATGGCCAGGGTTGCTAGCAGGTGCGAGGGGTGTGAGGCGCGCGAGGGGCGCGAGGCCGCCATCGCTTAGCGTGGTGGCCAGGAGCTCGCGACCACCACTTCGCCCGGCCTGAAGCGTGGCGGTTAATAGCTTTTCGTCGCAACTTTTTGCCGTGACTTTTTCGCGCGGGCAAAGTGATGGCCAGAGGTGATGGCCAGGGGCGCAGGCTATTACCCGCGGCCATCACTTTGCACGGGCGAAAGCGTGACGGCCAAGAGCTAGCGGCCATCACTCTTCGCGAGCGGAAGAAAATGAAATGGGTGCTGAATATGATGGGGATAGCCACCAGGGGTGCTGGGCGAGACCCGTGGGCATCACTTTACCCGACTTAAAGCGTCACGCCCAAGAGCTCGCGGCCTTCGCTTTTGGCCATCACGCTTTCGCCCGTGCAAAGCGATGGCCGCGAGCGCGAGTGATGGTCTCCAGCGTTCGCTTGCGTCTTTTTCTTCCGCCGACCCGCCCACCCGTTTGGCCTCATCAGTTTCGAAAGGCCGCCGCGAGGGCGCGGGGCTCTCCCTCTCAGGCAGGCGCCCGGCTGCGGGCCTTCAAAAAAGAAATCCGCGGCGGGCCCCGTTCTAATCACTGATGCGGCCGCGGGAGGTAGGAATGTGGGCGCCAGCGAGGTCTATTCCTTTGTCTTAACAAGCGCCTATCTGTTGTGCGAGGTTACGTGACGAGCGCGAAAAAAGCGTGGGTGTGAGGGTCCATAACGCATGAATGTTTGAGTGAAAAGAGAGTGGGTGTGCAACGCGTGTGGGCCAATGGCAATGCGAATCCGTGCTACAGCAGGAGGTCATCATGAGGGAGGATCTGAAGAAGTAAAGATGTCTTTGGATTTGATGATGATTGATCGCTGTTCATGTTGTTCCTGAGTTTCTAGTAACAAGTCTTTCAACATCTTAATGTTAATTGACCGCTGCGGGTGCCAGTCTCGGCCGGTGCTTCACCATCGTGCCCAAAGATAATAAAGCTGAGTACAAATACCAAACCGAAACCAAGGACTAGACGCAAGAGTAAAGAAAGGCACCTCAACATGCGACCCAACCTGAAGGCGGGCGCAATGCTCGCGTCGGGGCTCTTCTTCATGGCTGGGTGGCTTGCAGCCCCCTACATCGTCTTCGCCATTGTTCAAGAGCAGAATCTGCGGGGCACGAGCGGTGCAGCTGCGCGGGGCGGGGAGGGGTGGGCCCTTGGCGCCCCCCCCCCCCCTGAGCGCCGCCATCAGCAAAAAATTGACGGAGGCCGATGCTGCTGCGTTCGGCAAGATTTACGACCTGAAGATGGGTAAAATTTGGTCCTCAAGATAGAAGCTTGCAGCCACATTTTCACAAGAAAGCTGTGA
>JACKZZ010021262.1_pt1 | contig 23196 bp, 32 predicted proteins | sample 8027871 | NCBI WGS metagenome assembly JACKZZ01 (sample SAMN15724774, study PRJNA655200) | protist metagenome | isolation source: fluorescence activated cell sorting (FACS) single amplified genomes of... | place: USA: West Boothbay Harbor, Gulf of Maine | collected 2000-07-19 | reverse complement strand
CCAGATAAATGAAAGTTTTATTTTTTGGCAATAAAAGTTGTCCATATTCTATGGGTGCTTATGATTTTCTTCAAAGATTAAATTTAGATATTATCGGAGTTTGGTCTGAAAAATGAAAAGAAAAAATACCTGACGAAATATATTCATGGAGTGGTGACTACATCTTCTCCTTTCAGAGTTACTTTGTAGTTCCAAAAAAAATATTGGATAGAGCAAAAATTTCAATTAATATTCATCCAGCATCTCCAGATTATCCTGGTAGTGGTGGACCTGCTTGGGCAATATATGATGAAGCAAAGTATTATGGATGTACTGCTCACATTATGAATGAGTGTATAGATAATGGTGCAATATTGAAGGTTAAGAGGTTTGATATCTTACCCACTGATACCATTACTTCTTTGTTGCATAGAGCAAAGTTAAATGCTATAATTTTATTTTATGAGATGGCCCAAGATCTTTTCATAAATGGAAAAACTGTTGATGAATTTCTTTTGGAAAATGATCATGAAGAATGGAATGGACTAGACAGAAAAATTCATCAAGTCAATAAAATGAGATTTATTGAATGTGATATTGATCTTGTAGAGTTTGAAAAAAGAGTTAAAGCATTTCACAGTACAGAATATCCGTTAAAACTAAAATTTCATGGAAGAAATTTTGTTCTTGAAGACAATTCACAATTTTGATATTTACTAATTTAATTCAATGACTTCTAAATTTAATTACCTAGTCTCTTTTTACTTTGGACCAAGAGGTAATGAAAACTACAATAAAAGGTTGAAAGATAACAAGTTTTTCTTTGCAGAAAAGCATATTGATTTTTTGAAAAATTATTCTAAAAATAATATTGAGAAAGTAATCTTTGTTGTTAATCTAACCCCGAGTGATAATCAAGAAGAGATTACAAACTTCTTTGCGGAGAATAGTTCTAAAATCTCTGATGATATTGAGTTTGATTTGATTTTCCGTGACAATTATGGATTTTCCTATGCAGCTTGGAATGAAGGAATCATTGAAGATTTACAAAAAGAAGATGGTGAAGCAGAGTACTACATGTGCTTGGAAGAAGACTATATGTTGAGAAATGATACCTCTATTCTTCCTATAATCGAAAGATGTAATGAAGTCACTTCTTATGTGGCTTGCTCTGCTGTTATTGATCACCCAGACTATCCAAACCATGCATCCTTCTCTGAAGGTATGTTCTATAAAGATTCTTGTAGAAAAGTGTATAAGGAGAAAGGAAATCCTTTTTACATCATCAATGGAAATAATGACTATCCACATGCTTGGAAAATTCAAGAAACTTTTTATAAGAATTTTTTAGACATGGGATATAAGATTACTGATTTTCTTGATGGTTACTCTTGTGATTTCTTATATACTGGATCTAATGAAGTTAAGACTTTTGGTGAGTCGGATACAGAGAAATTGATTGTACCAATTATGCCATGAATTTATTTTCAATTTGTATACCAACCTATGAGATGTCTGGGTACGGCCCAAAAATGCTTAGGGGATTATTAGACAATCTAAAATCTCAAACAATTCAAGATTTTGAAATTGTTATTTCCGATCAAAGTGAAGACTTGGAGACATATAAAGTATGTGAGGAATATCATGATGTTCACACCATAAAGTATATTAAAAATTTCTATGCTAATGGAAGATCTGCACATAATTTAAATACGTGTTTGGATTCTTCTACGGGAAAAATAATTAAAGTAATGTTTGAGGATGATTATTTTCTTGATAATGATTCATTGAAAAAGATTGCTGAAAAATATGATGAGGGTCACAAGTGGGTAATGAATTCATTTACTCATACTCAAGATGATAAAAACTTTTTCAATTACATGACTCCTACTCTTAATGATCATTTATTGGATGGGGTGAATACGATGGGCAATCCATCTAATCTCTCATTTCTTAGATCACATAAGCAATATTTTGATGAAGATTTGCTATACTTAGTTGATTGTGAATATTATTATCGTATGAATCTTTTGTATGGTTCACCCGGAGTGGTTGATGATACTCTTGTTGCCATTCGATATCATGAAAGTTCTGCAACTATGAATCCAGAATTTATCTCCAAAAAAGATGTGGAGATAAATTACTGTGCTAACAAGTACTATGACATTTTAGAATCATGACATTATCATTTAATCATCTTGGAAGACTTGGATTTCTTGCAAATCAAATGTTCCAATATGCAGCAATAAAAGGAATTGCTGCACACAATAAAATTGAATATATGATTCCTGTAGATGAAGAGATGCAATTATCTCAAGGATTTAAAATGACTAATGCTACTCAAAACAGAGGATTTTTAGGTAGCCTTAATCGTAGAGATGGTAGAGGAGCACCTATTGATTGTCCAATAGTAGCAGAATCTGGATTTGAGTTTGATGAATATCTTTTTAACAATCCACCAAAAGACGCATCTTTATATGGGTTTTTCCAATCTGAAAAATATTTTTTAAATATTTGGGATGAACTTCAGGAAGATTTTACTTTTCATGATGAAATTTTAGATCCTTGTCAAGAGTTTATTTCTGGTATAAGTGGTAAGGTTGTTTCGGTTCATATTAGAAGGGGTGACTATTTACAAAACTCTGCTAACCATCATAATCTTAGTGATGCTTGGTTTGAAGAAGCAGCATCTAAATTTCCTGATCATACAGTTTTAATATTCTCAGATGATATTTCCTGGTGTAAGGATCAGAAAATGTTTTCTGATGATAGATTTATGTTTTCTGAAACTGAAGATGGGAAGATAGTTACAAATGATGGGAGATGGGAAAGTTCTAATATGGATCATTGGTATGATTTATGTTTACAAACTCTTTGTACTGATAATATAATTTCTAATAGTACTTTTAGTTGGTGGGGTGCTTATTTAAACAAAAATCCAGATAAGAGAGTATTTGGACCAGATCCAAAAACAAAATGGTTTGGTCCAAATAATTCTCATCTAGATACAAAAGACTTATATCCTGAGCACTGGGAGATTTTATAATGGACAAAAATAAAGCATTTTATAAACTCAAAAAACTTCCTCACATATATTATCTAAATCTGGATGAACAACCAGAGAGGAAAGAATATATGGAAGAGCAATTTAAGTATTGGGATATTGACAATTATACTCGTATCTCTGCATATGATGGTAGGGACGGTAGAGACCTCGGAGACATTCTTAAAGGAAGATACCCTGACAGTATGTCTTCTGGTGAAGTAGGATGCACTACGTCTCATCTGAAAGCAATGGTGGAGTTTCTTAAAACGGATGCTCTATGTGCATTAATAATGGAAGATGATTGTGATATCTCTACTACATCTTATTGGCCTTTTGAATGGAAGAATTTTTATGCAAAGATTCCTTATGACTATGATGTAATTCAACTTGCTGTGATTAATCCTGCATCAGTTCATTTAAAAATGCATAAGAGATTTGTGAATGATTTCTCAACGGCATGTTATTTAATTACACGTCGTCATGCACAAAAACTAATTGACCTTCATGTAAGAGGAGATAAGTATAAGATTGATAATGGAGTCAAACCAAGAGCAGTTGCCGATGATCTGATTTATAATTCTGGAAACACTTTTTCCATTCCTTTATTCTTATACAAACTTGAACTTGGTTCTTCAATTCATAAAGAACACATTGATGTCTTTCATAAGTCGAGTTATGAGGGTCTTTGGAATTTTTGGAAAACACAGGCAAATCAGATTGAAGATTGGAATAGTATTTTTGAATATGATCCATACTTCAATCGTCTACCACCTGGATTTGAGGGTAAATAGTAAGCATTTATACTGACTACCCCTTGACAGGACTTTATGTTTCCTATATAATATTGTAATGTTTCTTCACAAAACTCAAATGACTGTAACAACCGAAGACGGTGGACGCACAAACATGTGGGCCACCGAACCCCGCATGTACGTTGATCCATCCTATACTGAGACGTATGGTCTTGAGACATATGCAGAACGTGCAGAGAAACTCAATGGTCGCACGGCAATGATTGGATTTGCTGCTGCCCTGGTTTCTTATGCTACGACTGGTAGTGTGTTCTTTTTTGGACTTTTCGGTTTCTGAGTACTTGACAATGCATTCAATCTTGTTTACAATGACCAGTATTGCCTTCCTTGTATTGTTGGCATACTCTATACAAAATCTTTCTGAAACTTACTAATGGACTTTAACGTTACCTTCCGTACTCCTGACGGTGCCGAAACAACTGTCACCTGTCAGGATGACCAATATCTTCTTGATGCTGCCGAGGAAGGTGGTATTGATATGAACTACTCTTGTCGTGCAGGTGCCTGTTCATCTTGTGCAGGTAAGATTGTATCTGGTACAGTAGACCAAAGTGATCAATCATTCTTGGATGATGATCAAATTGAAGAAGGGTTTGTACTCACATGTGTTGCATATCCAACTTCTGATGTTATAATTCAAACTGAACAAGAAGAAAACCTCTACTGATGCACGGAAGCCTTGAACCAGAAGATAGAGTAATGGATACTCCATCTGTTTATGAACAAGTTTCTTCTCTTGTCCAAAAATATGGGTGGGAAGAAGGTGATAACATCGTAGTTGAAATGGCAGGAACTCAAGTTTCTGGTATCGATGTCGGTGAAGTCTATAACAAAAAGTGGCAGTCACCTATTGGTACTCGAAAGTATAACAAAGAAGCATTCATTGTTATCAAAAATCTCTCAAGAGATCCTTTTGAGTCTTCTCAACCTATGGATAGAGAACATAAACCACAACATCCATATGAACCAGTAACGAATGTTTAATCCAAATCAACTCTATGATGATATGGAGAGACTAAATGCCCTATACGAAGAACTCTGCTGGGCACATGATGATGAACTAGTATTCACTCATGAAAATGGTAGAGTCATTATTTACAACAAAACACAGGAGAAAACAAATGAACGAAAGAGCAGAACGTATTAATGGTTGGGCAGCAATGATTGGTGTCATTGCCGCAATGGGATCATATGCCCTTACCGGCGACCTGATTCCTGGGATTTGGTAAGATGATGTTAATAGCAACCTTTTTGTTGGGTGCTTTTATAATTCATTCAGTGCTTACAGAAGATGTTGATGATGATGATCATTTTGATGGTGGTATGTTGATACCAGCACAAATCCCAATTCAATAACAGACAAAAAAGACTTTACTCTATATACTGAGTAGAGTCTTTTTTTATTATATGCCAAAGAATCAATTGAATAAGGATGAACTGATATGTCATGTCCTTAAACTCAAGCATGAGGTTGATGCAGAATCGAAAGCAGTTTGGCAGAAAGAAAAAGATTTGGCACACAAGTATCTAAATCGAGTACTGGATCGGATTCAAGAGTATCGATACTAGGGCTTGACGGGATGTTTAAAGACCTGTATAATAGATGGGTCTTCGGGACACCACCTCAAAACACTCCTAACAAAAACATGAAAAAAGCTATCCTTTCTGCCCTCATCTTGGTCCCTACTCTTGTTGCTTGTGGCGGTCAAACGATCATTTCCACTGAAGACTCTTTTTCCAATCCTGTACTAGTCAACTGTAGCACTAGAAAAATCAGTTGGCCTGAATCAAAGTACGAACAACTCACTAAGTTTAGAACACCCAAAGACATGGGCAAAACGTACACAGAAGTCCTTGAAGACGAAGGTGAGTTTTACGCGGCCACCCTGGTGTCTCGAATGGTTTTAGCTGAAGCAAAGAGACTCTTCAAAACTGCATGTCACCCAGATTCAAAGGTCACAAAGCCCAACGAAAAAAACATTAGCACTTTAAAGCCAAAAGAGCCAACTTCTATTTCTTTTGGGCAGAAAGCTAGCTATCGTGACGGAATTACTATTACACTGAAAGACTATAATGTTTATGAGTGGGTAAAATCGTCAAACATGTTCGCTGACAAAGTTGTTGCTCCAGAAGGGCAAATGTTGCTTGTTGTAGACATTAATGTAGGGAACGATGGATCATCTCCTTCTACGCTTAGTGGTAGAGATCTACAAGTGATGGACTCACATGGAAGAAGGTTTAATCCAGAAAAATACAACTCAGGCTTCACAATGTGGGTTAATGAAAATCGTACCAATGACCTTGAAGAGTATGATTCCGTTAATCCTGGGTCGAATAATAACAAAACCCTACTTTTTATCATCCCTGAAAATTCAGAAAATGTCACGGTTGTTGATCGAAATGAGTTTAAGTTCCATCTGGACAAGTAATAAGTAGTTGGAGACCCGACTTTTTATTTACAGATCTATCAATCAAACAACTATGTCAGACCTCAAAACACTCCTAACACAGGGGTTGACAAGGAAGGAAAACCGTAGTATACTAAATACATCAGCAAGTTAAGAAATCAACACATTTCTTAACTGTTTGTAACACCCCGCAAACCAAGACCTCTAGGGTGTCTAAACACGTCTTTCATATCCCAGACTTAGGGTGTCTGGGAAATAGTAACTCCACCATTCCCTGATGGTCTTACTTTTTCGTACAATTCAATGGCTACAACTCTTTCAAGGCAACAATCTACATCCCCATGGCAGAATTTCTGTGAGTGGGTGACATCAACTAACAACCGTTTGTATGTTGGTTGGTTCGGTGTTCTGATGATCCCAACACTGCTTGCAGCAACTGTCTGCTTCATCGTTGCATTCATCGCAGCACCACCCGTCGATATTGACGGTATTCGTGAACCCGTAGCAGGTTCACTCATGTATGGCAACAACATCATTTCTGGTGCAGTTGTCCCAAGTTCAAATGCAATCGGTCTCCACTTCTACCCAATCTGGGAAGCAGCATCACTCGATGAGTGGTTGTATAACGGTGGTCCTTTCCAATTGGTAGTATTCCACTTCCTTATCGGCATCTATGCTTATATGGGACGTGAGTGGGAACTCTCATATCGTTTAGGTATGCGTCCATGGATCTGTGTAGCATATTCTGCTCCAGTCGCTGCTGCGAGTGCAGTATTCCTCGTCTATCCTTTCGGTCAAGGTTCTTTCTCCGATGCTATGCCTCTTGGTATCTCTGGTACTTTTAACTACATGCTTGTATTCCAGGCAGAACACAATATCCTTATGCACCCGTTCCACATGCTCGGTGTTGCTGGGGTATTCGGTGGATCTCTTTTCTCTGCTATGCACGGAAGTCTGGTTACATCTTCACTCGTCCGTGAGACGACTGAAACTGAGTCACAGAACTATGGTTATAAGTTCGGTCAAGAAGAAGAGACCTACAACATCGTCGCAGCACATGGCTACTTCGGTCGTTTGATCTTCCAATATGCTTCATTCAACAACTCACGTTCCTTGCACTTCTTCCTTGCTGCATGGCCTGTTGTTGGCATCTGGTTCACCGCACTTGGTGTCTCCACGATGGCATTCAATTTGAATGGCTTCAACTTTAATCAGTCTGTGATTGATAGTCAGGGTCGTGTGCTCAACACATGGGCAGACGTATTGAACCGTGCTGGACTGGGAATGGAGGTGATGCACGAGCGTCAAGTTGTGCTTTGCGCTCTTTAAATCGGATGAATTGCTGGAAACCCCAAGTGGGCAATCAGCAGCCAAGTCCTGGATACATCCAGGAAAGGTTCAGAGACTACCTGAGGAATACAGTTTCCTTAATAACAGGTTCAAGCGTCCGACACCAGAAATGGTGATGATATAGTCCAATCCTGATAGCAATATCAGATAGTTAGGGAAAGTTTAAGAATGCACACAACTTCCCTCTTGACCTGGCATCAGCAGAATCTACTCCTGTAGCACTTACTGCTCCTTCCATCGGTTGAGTTAGTTAGAAAAACTGAATAACAAGAAAGAGACCTTTAGGTCTCTTTTTTTATGCTATAATGTATAAATAGTTATACACGAAAGAAAGCACGAAAATGACTAAATTGTATTCTGACCTTTATAGAACTTGCATGACTTGTGGGGAAGAAAAAAGTATTCTTGAATTTTATTTTCGTGATAAAAAAACTGGTAGAAGACACTCTGCATGTAAAGAATGTGATAAAGCAAGAGTGAAGGCAAGACATCAAGCAAACCCAGAACGCACAAGAAATAATGATCTGAAAAGAAACTATGGTATAACTCTTGAAGAACATACAAAAATGTATGAAGAACAAAATGGACGATGTGCTATTTGTGGTAATGAAGGTAATGGTAAGTGGAAAAAGTTATGTGTAGACCATTGTCACACCACTGGTAAGATTAGAAAACTACTCTGCAACAACTGCAACACTGCACTGGGGCTGGTAGGAGACAATGCCCAAACTCTCCAAAGTATGATAGAATATCTACAAGAACATTGTGTTATCTTATGAAATGGTTATTGAAATCTGTTGAATTTGATTGGGAATTAAATAAATGTATTAATCCTCCCGATTTATCAAAGCAACTCAAAATTGTAAATGAAGTTACTTCTGTACCTTGGGTTGGTAAGTCTCCTGATGATGTTGCAGATAAAATTTATGCTCAATATGGATATTGTTTAAAGGCAATTGAATGTATTCCAATAAAATCAAATAAATTAAAGGGATTTGGGAAAGATTGATAAAGTAAAAACTGAATAACAAGAAAGAGACCTTCGGGTCTCTTTTTTTATGTGTAAGTATAAACTCGTAGGCATAAATTTTTGTTTCTGAATTGTATTGATTTACACACAAATCATCTATATAGTGGTAGAATTGAGGAGTTGAGAAAAGTGTAATTAAGTCGATTTTTATTATGAGCAAATTTATTCGTGGAGGTTATTGTGCATAATCTAATATCCTATAATCAATTAGCAGGATGGAAAGAAAGTTTTAAAAGGTTCGGTAAAACTCTAGACAGAAGTATAGAGGAATCGGATCTAATCAATGATTATTATAATTGTCTAATTGAGTGTGATGATAATCAGTCATCATGCAAACGTATATGTCGGGAGGTTCTTAGAGAATAATGCATATGGTCTTATTCAAATATTAATATATTAAGGACTCCTCAAGAGTCCTTTTTTTGTGGAAAGCACTTGACACCTCACCCGTAATGCCTTATAATGATCTCGAACACAAGTTCAGGCACTTCTCAGAAAAATTAAATGAAAACCAAAGTATTTTTGTCTACTCTTGCAATCCTCGGAACTCTAACCACTCCTGTTTTTGCATCTGGTCAAACCATTAAAAATGGTAACGATGTAGAAAATACCAATCGCAATAAAGTAGAAAATACTAATCGTAACTCCATTGATAATAGTAGCGATAATATCAATCGAAATCGCAATAAGAACGACAACTTTAATAGCAACACTGCTGACAACAGCAACCGTAATCGTAATAGTGCTGACAATAGCAACCGTAATACAAACAACGCTGATAATACCAACAGCAATATTCAAGGACAGGGCCAAGGTCAACTCCAAGGTCAAGGACAGTTACAGGGTCAAGGTCAACTCCAAGGTCAAGCACAACAAGCTACCTCTGACCAAGGACAAGATCAATCTCAACAATCTTCCTCCAGTCAGTCTCAAACCTCTGCTAATAATGGAAACTCTCAAGGAACATTTGTTGATGCTTCAAACCGTAGCACCAACACCTATGTTGAACTTCCAGAAGCAGCAGTAGCACCTCTTCCTGTTGGAAATGCTGGTAGTGGTGGTATTGGTGACATCGTTGTTCCTCTACCTGGTTTCCAAGTTGGTGCCTTCTATTCCAATGATGACAATGCTGGATATGGTAGTGGCACAAGTCGTAATGCTACCGGTGTAACTGCTGGTTTCAGTGTTCCTCTTGGTGCTGGTGAGTTTCGTGAAGCAGCACGTAATGAGGTTCGTCGTCGTGCAGCATCTCAACGGATTCAGTTAATCAAAGAAGCAGTATGGCTTCAGCAAAATGATATTGAAGTCACTGCTGAAGCATTCCCCGAACATTATGCTGCAATGGGTCTTGATTGATATAAAAACTAAATATTGATGTAATAGGGACTCTATATGAGTCCTTTTTTAATGGTCGAATATGAGTAAAAGGAAAAAGAGTAAAACAATTTGGAGATTGTGGTGTAAAGCACTTGGACAGAAAGCATCAGATAATGATAGAGAATCTGATGTTGTTGCGATCATCCGAACATTTGTTTTTCTTACATATCTCATTACCAATATTGCAATCGTTTCAAATGCGGTGAGGCACTGGAATGATAATGAATTTTCTAATCAGGGATTCATAACACATCCAAAGTACCCAGACATAAGAATGTGATAGATAGAGTACTTGCAAATACCTAATGAGATTTCTTTTTGCACTTCTTGCTATACTCTTTCTTGCCGCACCCGCATGGGCAGTAGATGTTACAATGGGTTCTGGTGGAAACTTGATTTTTGATCCGTCAGATGTTACAATTAATGCCGGAGACACGATTCACTTTGTGAATGGTATGCTCCCACCCCACAACATTATTGTTGAGGGACGTGCTGATCTCTCAAGAGAATCACTGATGTTTAATCCTGGAGAATCACAAGATATTCTTTTTGCCGATGCCGGAGATTATACTTTCTTTTGTGGTCCTCATCAGGGTGCCGGAATGACAGGAACTATTCACGTTAACTAATGAAGATTTTTTTAGATACTGCTGATATTGATGAAATCAGCAAAGCAAATACAACAGGAATGATTGAGGGTATCACAACCAACCCTACTCTGATTAAGAGAAGTGGTCGTGATCCCGTAGAAGTTATCAAAGAGATTTCTTCTATGAGTAATCAATTTCAATCTGTATCGGCAGAAGTTGTTGCTGATACTGCCGAAGAAATGATTGATCAGGCAATGGAATTTGAAGGACTATGGAATGTCACAATCAAAGTTCCTTGCACTGTAGAAGGATTAAAAGCATGTACTGCACTTGCTTCTGTTGGAAGAAAAGTGAATGTAACTCTTATCTTCTCTGTAGCACAGGCAATTCTTGCTCGTCGTGCAGGTGCCGCATATGTTTCTCCTTTTGTAGGGAGATTGAATGATAACTCTGTTTCTGGAATTGCACTTGTGCAGGCAATTGCCGGTGTTTATGATCGTCACTTTAGTACTACTAAAATTCTTGCTGCATCAGTTCGTGATGTTCATCAGGTAGGAAGATGTTTTGATGCTGGTGCAGAAATCTGTACAATTCCACCTAAAGTATTCTGGGGAATGTATAATCATGTTCTGACTGATCAAGGTTTGGAGCAGTTTCAGCAAGACTGGAACTCTGTGAAGGGTCTGTGATTAGTTCATCCACACCCGATAAACTGGCAGAGATTATTCGGGACACCTGGCCTCAACTCTACCGAAAACATAAAGTAGGTATAACTTCTCATTGACTTCTATTGTAAAGAAGTGTAAACTAAATACCATAAGTTTATTACGGAGTTATGACTACTTCATCACTTTCACCCCCAATTTCACAAAGAGGATGGTTCGATGTCTTGGATGACTGGCTTAAACGGGATCGTTTTGTCTTTGTGGGCTGGTCTGGACTACTACTTCTTCCCACTGCTTATTTGTCAATTGGTGGCTGGCTTACTGGCACAACTTTCGTTACGTCGTGGTACACCCACGGGTTGGCAAGTTCCTATCTTGAAGGTGCTAATTTCCTTACAGCGGCTGTGTCAACGCCTGCTGATGCTATGGGTCATTCTCTTCTTCTACTTTGGGGTCCTGAGTCTCAAGGGGACTTTCAGCGGTGGCTCCAACTTGGAGGACTTTGGTCCTTTGTTGCTCTCCACGGTGCCTTTGCACTTATAGGTTTCATGCTTCGTCAGTTTGAACTGGCACGTCTAATTGGAATCCGTCCCTACAATGCGATTGCTTTTTCTGGTCCTATTGCTGTATTCGTGTCTGTATTCCTCATCTATCCTTTGGGGCAGTCATCTTGGTTCTTTGCGCCGAGTTTCGGTGTTGCGGCGATTTTCAGGTTCCTTCTCTTCCTCCAGGGCTTTCATAACTGGACGCTCAACCCCTTCCATATGATGGGAGTTGCTGGTATACTGGGAGGAGCACTTCTCTCTGCTATTCATGGAGTTACTGTCGAGAATACACTGTATGAAGATGGAGAACAAGCAAACACTTTCAAGGCATTTGATTCCACTCAAGAAGAAGAGACGTATTCGATGGTTACAGCGAATCGTTTTTGGTCACAAATCTTCGGGGTTGCGTTTAGCAATAAGCGTTGGTTGCACTTCTTTATGTTGTTTGTTCCTGTCATGGGTCTTTGGGTCTCTTCTATTGGGATCATTGGGCTTGCTCTTAATCTTCGTGCTTATGATTTTGTGAGTCAAGAGATCAGAGCAGCAGAAGATCCTGAATTCGAGACGTTCTATACAAAGAACATACTTTTAAACGAGGGATTGAGAGCATGGTTAGCACCAGTTGACCAGCCAGGAGAACGGTTTGTCTTTCCCGAAGAGGTTCTTCCGAGAGGCAATGCTCTTTGATTTATTACCTTCGTTGAGTTATTTATTTTTATAAATAATAATAGTTGATGAAGGTAAATGAAAAAGAGTAGAGTTGGTGAAACACATGGGAGATTGACTATCTTACGAGAGTATCAATCTCCTTGTAAAAGATATGTTAACTGTGAGTGCTCTTGTTCTTGTGGTGGGAGCACTACTACAACCAGAAGGCATGATATAGTTTCTGGTAAAATACAATCTTGTGGATGTATTCGTAAAGAAAGATCCATAGAATTTAACAAGTCAAGGTTTGACCCTAACGCAATCTCAAAGACAACCGAATATAAAATGTTAGCAAGAGCAAAAAATAGGGCAAAGAAAAATAATCTTGCCTTCAATATTGAACTTGATGATATTGTTATTCCAGAAAGATGTCCGTTGCTTGGTATAAAAATTGAAAGCACGGAGGTTAGAAACTCCCCAAACAATCCTTCACTGGATAAAATTATTCCAGAGAAAGGATACATCAAAGGTAATGTGTGGGTCATCAGCAACAGAGCTAACACTCTCAAGAATGATGCCACACTTACAGAACTCAAAACACTGGTAGAAAATTTGGAAGCACTCTAAACCACTTCCCAAACTGTCACACCACCTCTTCATAGGGGTGGTTTTTTATTGTATACTACGTTCATACGAATCAAACCCATGAGCAAGAAACCCATGAGCAAGTTCTTCACTGATTGTAACGATCAAAATACATTTTCACTTGATAATGTTGTAGGAGTTCGTAAAAAAGACAGTTATACTACCGGCACTTACGGTGATCCAAAATTTGAAATCCTTGCTAGAGGAATTGTGGTCACTCTTCTTGTAGGTGGAGAGAATCAAAAATATAGTATTTTGTTTGATGCTGATAAGGAAAAAGAAAGGGATGCTGAGTTTAGGAGATTGACTAAAGCACTATCAAAAGTCACTTCCTAAACTGTCCACCACCTCTTCACAGGGGTGGTTTTTTATTGTATAATATCTTTGTTCGAAAGGAGATAGCAAATGAAATTGTATCTTGATGATGTAAGAACTCCACCAGAAGAATGGACTCTCGTATCAAATGTAAAGGATATGATGTTCTTAACAGCAACTGAGAATCCTACTCACATCTCTTTGGATCATGACCTTGGAGATACAGACCCAGATCATACTGGATATGATTTTATGAATTGGTTAGAAGAGGCAGTTTTCGTTGGTGAATATACCAAAGACGACTTTCCAATCATCACATTTCACACAGACAATCCAGTAGGACGCGCAAACATGCAGAGGTCTCTAAATAAAATTCATAGTATCCTTTACAAGCAGGACGAAGAGTGATATACTGAGAGGGTTAAACACCCTCTTTTTTTATGGAAATAATTACCGAAGGAAAGGTGAAGACGGTATACTCAGGTAATCATGCACAGCAAGTCATTATTGAGTATCATGATAAGGTGACTGCTGGTAATGGAGAAAAGGAAGATTACCCTTTAGGAAAAGGATCTCTCTGTTGTAGTATTTCATCTCTTATCTTTGAGAAACTTGCTGAAGCAGGTATTCCGACTCACTATGATTGTATGGTTGGTGCAAACAAAATGATTTGTACTAAGGTAGAAATTGTTCCACTGGAAGTGATTTGTAGGAATCGTGCTGCTGGATCTATTGTAAGAGAAACAACTCTTAAAGAAGGACAACCACTACCACAACCAATTGTTGAATTCTTTTTAAAGGATGATACGAAGCATGATCCTCTACTGACACCAGATCGTGTGCGTCTGATGGGATATGATCCTGAACCTTTTATTGAGATGACACTAAGAATTAATGATCATCTTCGTCAGATGTTCTACATCATGGGTATTGATCTGGTTGACTTTAAGATTGAGTATGGATATACTGCTCATGGTGAATTGCTACTTGCTGATGAGATCAGTCCTGATAGTATGAGACTCTGGAAGATTGGTAGTGATGAAAGATTTGATAAGGATCTATTCAGAAAAGATGAAGGTGATATTGTACCTGCCTATCGTGAGATTCTTGACCGACTACAACCCCTTGCTATTCAATGAAACCAATTGAGGAACTGTCTACTCTATCACTGCTTCGTCTCAATCTGCCTTATAATAGGTTCATACGAAATCAAACCGAGTGGCACTCCTCAAGTACATTGGATCAGTTATCAACATTGCCAATGGTTTTTCACAAGCAACCAGACCTAAACACGTAGGTCAAATGAGTGAACTGATCCAGCAGTTTAGAAATGAATGTGACAGTCATGAAGTTGATGACTGGGAAAAGTTCTATGATGGTGACGACAAGATTGATGTCGCAGCAGATAAGATCTGGGAATGTGTTCTTGCCATGAAAGAGAACCTTGATGAAATCACTAAAGATGATGTTCGTGCATGGACCAAAGATCTTATTATTAACAAGACGCATTCTGGTTTACAAATTCAACTTGAAGTGCTAAAATTATGTGCAAATGGTAAACCTTATCGTCTTTCTAATGTAGAAGAAGAAGCAAAAGGTATTGATGGTTTCATTGGTAACGAACCGGTGTCAATTAAACCAAATACTTACAAGAAGACACCTAACTATGGTAAGGAACACATTCCATATAGAATTATCTACTACATTAACGGAAAAAACGGACTCAAAATTATATGAATAAAATTATCTGTTCTGATTCTCTCGTTGCATTGAAAAAGATGGACGAGGAATCTGTTGATATTGTTTTAACATCTCCTCCATACAATTATGGTATGGAGTACGATACTCATGATGATAGTGGTGATGCAGATGAATACTTTGATAAGATCATGGAAGTATTTGTTGAATGTAAACGTGTTCTAAAATCTGGCGGTAGGTTAATTATTAATATTCAACCAAATTATAAACAATACTCACCGACTCATCATAAAATTACTGAAAGAATGATTTCTGAAGGTATGATCTGGAGAGGTGAAATTATTTGGTTGAAAAATAATATTAGAAAACTAACTGCTTGGGGTAGTTGGAAGTCACCATCATGTCCTTATCTTTCATATCCATTTGAATTTATTGAGGTGTATAGTAAGGATACTTTGAAACATCCTGGAGATAAAGAGAAGATTGACATTACTAAAGATGAGTTTATTAAGTATGTTAATGGACACTGGTCAATGGCACCAGAAACAAAGATGAAAGAGTATGGACATCCAGCAATGTTTCCAGAAGAACTGGTAGAACGTTGTTTAAAATTGTTTTCTTACAAAGATGATGTTGTTCTTGATCCCTTCAATGGAGCAGGAACAACTACATTTGTAGCAAACAAATTAGGTAGAAAATATATTGGTATTGATATGAGTGAAACTTATTGTGCAATGGCAGAAAATAGAATTGCCAAATTTAATCCTCTTGCTAAATTTTTATACAATTAAAAAATGAAACACAAAATCCCTGATGAGATTAGAAAGAACTGCTTTGATTGCTTCAAGAGTTTGAATGCTGCTGAGAGAGCAGTTGTTATGTTTGGTGAGGAAGAGTATCGTAAATCATTAGACCTTGAGAATGATGATGCTCCCTGTTGGGTTATGAATTCTGGAGAGACACATGGATTTGTAGGTTGGAATCCTATTTGTATTCCAACGATGGACTACATCGTATGGAAACTAGCAGGTTTTAGTAAAAGAAAAGCAGAAAAATACTTGCGTGATGTCACGTCTCGATATCACGAACAAATCGCTAAAGGAGAAATTTATTAATGGACTACAAGACTTCTGGTGTTGACATTATCAAGGGACGATCTTTTGTAGAGTATATCAAAGCACTGGCACCTAATATTGGTGGGTTCAGTGGAGTGATGGAGATTCCATCAGGATATGAGAAACCTGTTTTAGTATCTGGTGCTGATGGTGTCGGAACTAAAATTAACATTTGTAGGATTGCTTTTGATTACACCACTATTGGTCAGGATCTCGTTGCTATGTGCGTCAATGACGTTATATGTTCTGGTGCTAAACCATTATATTTTCTAGATTATATCTCCACTAAATCACTTGATGCTAACGTCAGTGACATTGTGTATGGAGTTAATGTTGGTTGTGTAATGGCTGGTATGGAACTTCTAGGTGGAGAAACAGCAGAGCATTATAGAGCAAATGATTATGACCTTGCTGGTTTCTGCACTGGTATTGTAGAGAAGAATGGTATTGTTGACGGCAGTAATATCAAACCTGGTGATGTAGTCATTGGTATTGAGAGTAGTGGTCTTCATAGTAATGGATATACTCTTGTTAACTATTTGCTTAACAGACATTACATTTACTATAAGGAGATGCCTGAGTTGTTGATACCAACCACCATCTATGCCCGTCTAATTCAGCACCTATTAGACGAGGTTCCTATCTTAGGTATGGCACATATCACAGGTGGTGGCATCCCTGAAAACCTTCCACGATGCCTTCCAGAAGGTCTTACAGTTGATGTTGATTGGTCTGCTTGGGAACGACCAGAACTCTTTAACAAGATCCAGGAGGCAGGAGACATTGCTGAGGATGAGATGCGTAATGTATTCAACTGTGGCATTGGATTTTGTTTGGTAGTGCCACCAGGTGTGGTAGAATTAGTTCAAAATCTTATTGCCGATACTCCATTTGGTATGAGGTCTTGGAGCATTGGAACTGTTAAAAACAAATGAGTGAATATTATGGAAGTTAATCAACAGTATTATAAGTATTGGAAGGACATTTGGAGTTCTCAATCCGAAGAAGTATTAGATGCGACTGCACTTATTCGTGTTGTAGAATGTACGAATGGATGTGTGCAACATGCATTTAGAGATGGTGATGAGAGAGCACTATCCGTTGAGCAAAGTCGAGAGTGTATGAAACTCTCAATGGGAACAATTAAGAATAAGGTATTGCCATTACCAGATGGAAGAACGAAGGTGATACTTCCAGAAGAATGTCATGAGATTATGAATACCGCAAGGGATTTATATGTTCGTGGATTTAAGCAAGGAGATGAAGAAGCACTTGAAGAATTCTTTGCACTGTCTAAGGCACACTTCCAAGTATTAGGTCGTCAACTTATTGATGAGAAGTTTAGATTTTTCGCAGAACACTTTGAGGATGTGTTCACTTCATATTGGATTATGATGGGAAGAATGTATATCTATGATATGGGTGAGTTTATCTAAATAATGATAAGACGCAATCTCTTATGCCTCTCTATAATTCTCCTCAAGCCTATGTCTTCAATCTCCAAACAACAAGTTCTGCAGAAGCAAAAAGGTTATGGAGGTCAAAGATAAAGGAAGAATGGGGTTATGAGTGTGCGTATTGTGGATCGCAAGATAAACTTACGATAGACCATATTGTTCCAAAGGCAAAGGGTGGACCAGATTTTACAAAAAATCTTTTGTGTGCCTGCCATGATTGTAATCAAGATAAAGCATATTCTCCTATGGAAGATTGGTATCTTTCGCAGGAGTTTTTTAATGTTGATCGATATGAAAAAATTAAGAAGTGGATGAAACCAGAAGCAGCAGTAGGTCTTTATCGATATGGATCAAGAACAAATAAGGTCTCTTGAATTTATTATAAATAATTTGAAGAGAAAATGTAAAGAATCTGGAATAGAATAGATGGCAACACCCATTAGAATCAGAAGATCTGCAGTTCCAGCAAAAAAACCACTTAATAATGACTTACTTTTTGCTGAATTAGGTCTGAATACCTTTGATGGAAGAGTATTCTTAAAGCAAGATCAAGGTAAGTTAGGAATTAGTACTCGTATTATTGAAGTAGGTGCTGGTTCTGTTTTAGGAAAAACTATTTTTGTTACTGCTACTGGTAATGATGAAAATAGTGGATTGAATGAGATTGATTCAAAGGCAACTATTAAAGGTGCTGCTGCAATTTCACTTCCTGGTGATACGATTAAAGTTTATCCTGGTATCTATGTCGAAGATAATCCAATCATTCTTGATAGGAGTGTTTCATTAGAGGGAACAGAACTTCGTAACTGTATTGTAACACCAAAGAATGTTGATAGAGATTTATTTTATGTAAACAATAGTGTTCATGTCACTGACATGAGTTTTAGATTGGATGATGGTCGTGATATGACCGATGGAGCAGCAGTGCTTTCTTTTGAACCATTAGTTGGTGTAACACCAGATAGATTTTTTGATGCTGCAAGAATGATTCGTTATAATTTAGATTATATTGCGAATGAGACAGTAGGATATATTACAAGTACCGATTATAAAAACCCTGCAATTAATATTGACTCTACTAATTGTGCCGATGATATTAAAGATGTTTACCGTGCAATTTGTCATGATATAACAAGAGGTGGAAATTCTAAGTGTATCGATGCAGGTAAAAAGTATTTTGATATTAATGGAAACCTAGATCATATTGTTGGATTTGGTTCTACTACGATTGATGCGTTTAATTATTCTAGACAAATAGCAAGAGCAGTAATTAATAATGCAACTTGGGGTGCAACTGGTGCTGGATCTACTACAAATGTAACTGAGGCTCAGTATGGTAAGACTACTGGAATTTTAACTGTAACATCTGCTTCTCATGGTCTTTCAAAAGATGATCCAGTTAAATTGGTGGGACTAGCATTCACTTGTCCTGGTGGATCTGGAATTACAACTACAATATTCCCTGATGGAAAATATGGATCTATTTTCCCCGTAAAAGATGTTGTCGGTGTTAATACTTTTGAGGTAGTTGTTGGAATATCTACAATTGATCATAGTTATGATACTGGGGGAACGGTAGAGAAACATCAAAATCATCAATCAGAATATTTACAATTAAGAGATATATCGATTCAACCTGATCCCTTTACTGGATTTAATAATGTAATTCCTTCATGTTCCAATGTAATCTCTGCAGTTTATACTTGTGTAGGAATTGTAACAAGTATTATTCAGAATGGCATTGATGGAAATCCATCAACAACTGGATTAACAACTAATTATCCTGGTAATGCTGGAGTTGGGTTTACTGGAACCATTGGAGTTACAAGTGCATTATATAATGAGAGAACAGGTAATCTTTATCTTGAGGCACCAGGGATTTCCGTAGTTAAAGGAGATAGATTTGAGATTCGTGATTTAATATTCTCTTGTGACTCTGGAGCAGGAATTGGAACCACAACTCAATTCTTCCCTTCCGGTAAATATGGAAATGAGTTTTATGTTGATAGAGTAAATGCTGACAAATCCTTTGTTGTAAATGTCGGAACATCAACTCTTCCACACACTTATGTTTCTGGTGGATTTATTGTTGATCGTTCTGTTGCAATAACGACAGCATCATATGATAATGTGAGTGGTATTATTACATTCACTTCACCTGGTGCTAAATTAAATGTAAATGATTTTGTTACTTTAAGAGATTTAATATTCTCTTGTGACTCTGGAGCAGGAATTGGAACAACAACACAAGAATTTCCTTCTGGTAAAAATGGATATGACTTTAAAGTTCTTACTGGTGTCGGAAATACTTTCTCAGTAAATGTTGGAACATCAACTCTTCCACACACTTATGTTTCTAGTGGAATTGTAAGACCTCCATATTCTCCTGGTGTTGGACCGATTACACAAGGTCCTTATGTAAGAAACTGTACCAACTTTATTCCAAAGAGTATTGGAATGAGAATTAATGGATTTGATGCTGAACCAGCAGACCAAGAAGATATTGGTGTTACTGGTTCGATGAGTGTGGACTCATTTACTCAGTTTAATCAGGGTGGAATCGGAGTTTCAATTACGAATGGTGCTTATGCTCAGTTAGTTTCTATCTTCACAATTTGTGATCAGATAGCAATCTATACTAATTCTGGTGGTCAGTGTGATTTGACGAACTCTAATGCATCATTCGGAACTTTTGGATTATATTCTGAGGGTGTTGGTGACGAAACTTCTAAATCAATTTATCGTTACACTGGAATTGCAAATACGGAATCATTAATTGATAATGATATTCTTGTAGTATCAGGTCTTGGACAACAAAGACCTTATGATGGTCAGGCACTTTATTTTGGGGAACTCTTCTACTTTATAAAAGGACTTAAAGTTACTAATCCTGGTTCTGGATATACAAAACCACCAAGGGTGACGATTGATAGTCCAAGTGGACCACAAGGAGCTACTGCCGAAGGATCTTCAAATATTAATTCTTCAGGGCAAGTTACCTCAGTTGATATTATTGCTGATGGAAGTCAGTATCGTCTTACTGATAATCCTCAAGTTGTATTTGATGCTCCTCCTGGTGTTGGAGTAACTGCAACAGCAGAAGTAGAATTGTTCCCAATTTATTATTCTATTGAGAGTGCAACAAAACCATCTGCTGGTATTTCTACAATCATTTTAAATCAAAGATTGAACAATACTATAGGTGCAGGCACTACGATATTCTTTAGTCGTGTGAGTTTACAGATTACATCTTCTCATTCATTTGAGTGGGTCGGATCTGGTAATACAATAAATCCTGCAAAACCTGCTCTTGGTGGTGTTGTTATTCCTGAAAATGAAGTGATAGAAGTTGGAGGTGGTCAGGTTGTTTATACGAGTACTGACCAGGCAGGAAACTTCAGAATTGGTGATGGACTGGTTGCAAATCAATTAACAGGAACCATCTCTGGTAGATCGTTCGATCAGAGTATCATAAATAAAGTAAATCCCCTAATTATCGCACTAGGATAAAAAAATGGCAGCAGTAGCACTTAATACTTTTAAGACTATACGATACAATCTTACGAACTCTACTGTTGGAATTTATACTGCTCCAATTGGAGTTGCTAGTATTATTGTTTCGGCACAGATTGCAAATGTATCTACCGGAAACACCACTTATCTTGCAACATTTTCTCATTTTAGAACAGAAGGTGGGCAATTTGATCTGATAAAAAATGGGGGCATTCCTGTAAGGGATGCTTTGAGTCCTCTTACGGGTCGTTTAGTTTTAGAAACTGATGATGAAATTAGAGTGAGTTCAAATGAGAACGGTGTTCTCCAGATTACTATGAGTGTATTAGAAACAGCAAAGGGTTGATTTAAAAAATGCAATACATATCAGGAAGAAGAATTAGTCAGGATTTTGGTATTCCTGATCTTACCACAAATGACACGGTAGTCAATGTAGACGGAAGAATTGCTGTAGGTATCGGGGAGAGTGCAACAGCTAATATTGATACTAAAAGTATTAGAATTAGGGAGGATATTCTAGATTTTGACGGATTTAGTGGTGAATTTGGATATTTTCTTTCGAAAGATGTTGATGGATTGAAATGGGTAGCTGTTACTCCTATTCAATCTAATTCAATTTTTATTTCAGAAAATAGTGATTTTGTAGGTGTTAGTTCTTTTACAGGATTTAATATTATAAGTGATCAACTCCTTGGAATTTCTACAAATCCTGATAACAGCACCATTGCTGATATAAGAATTGATCCTAGATGGTTTAGAGATAGAACTCCTGGTGGTGGAGGAGGAATTTACACTACAGGAACAGTTGGTATTGGTACTACACAACCTAGACTTGGATCTGTTGGAGTTCTTACTGATGTAAAATTAGATGTTCTTGGAGATGCAATATTTTCTGGTGTTGTAAGTGCAAGATCTTTTGTTGGTGAGTTTGATATTGATACACAAAATCTTAATGTATCAGGTATTGCAACATTTCAGGGAGAAGATGATAATACACTTGGGGATCCTGATACTGGTGCAGTACAAATTGATGGTGGAGTTGGGATTAATAAGAATGTAAGTATTGGTGCGAGTCTTTTTGTTAATACTTTAGTTGCTATTGGAACTTTTACTAATCTTGATGGCAATGCACTTACTGTAAATGGTGGTAATGTAGATATTCTTGGTGATGATACTACTGTAAAAATTGGTACTGCAGTTACGATTGGTAATGGTATTGTAAGTGCAACTACAGGAGATTTTACAAATCTTCAATTAGATAATTTAGATGTATCTGGTATTGCAACAATCAATTCTGGTATTATTACAGATTTAAATGTAACTGGATTTTCTACATTTGGAAATACTGCAAGATTTGATAGAGCAGTTAATATATTTGATAACTTATTTGTTACTGGTAATATTTCTGTCGGAGGAACAGGAGTCACATTAGATACTGAAACTATTCGTATTGAAGGAAAAGAATTATTAATTGGATTCACTACAACAATTACACCAAATGATACTACGGCAAATGCTGCTGGTATTGCGGTTGCTTCAACTGAGGGATATTTTCTTGCAGATCTACAAGTCCCTGGAGACCCTGGAATTAATACAACACCCAATACATATAAGCAATTTAAGTGGTTTAAGAATGAAACATTTGCTGGACAAGGCACTGATGCATTTATAAGTAATCAACCGATAAGTATTGGAAACACTCAAATTGGAAATGGAGTTGTATTTTCTGCTGGTAATTTAAATGTAAAATCTGATGAAAGTACTTTAGGTGATGTTAAGATTTCTTCAGGTATCATAACTGCTACTGCTGGTGTTGCCGTTACCGTTTTTGGTGACTTGATTGGTACTGCTTCCACGGCATCATTTGCGACCACTGCATTTAACTTAGATTCTCCTGAAACCTTAAGTGTCGGATTTGCTACTACTGCCACGAATGTAATCGGTGGTATTGCTTCTGTTACTTCCTTAAGTGTTAATACTTCTGGTATTTCTACTTTAGGTGT
>JACKZZ010016526.1_pt1 | contig 23232 bp, 20 predicted proteins | sample 8027871 | NCBI WGS metagenome assembly JACKZZ01 (sample SAMN15724774, study PRJNA655200) | protist metagenome | isolation source: fluorescence activated cell sorting (FACS) single amplified genomes of... | place: USA: West Boothbay Harbor, Gulf of Maine | collected 2000-07-19 | reverse complement strand
TATAACATCTCTTCATTTACTTTAATAGGTTTAAGGTTACTTGTAGGTGTTTGTATATTAGGAATCATAGTTCCTACCTGTGCTTTCTTAGACATAAGTTTCTTTATAGCTTTACCATGCTTTTTCATAAAAGCTTCCTCAGAAGGAAACTTCTTGTAAAACTCTGCTTCAGACTTAACGCCTGCTATTTTTAAAAAATCAGCTCTCATATTAATTGTATTTATCTAACCAGCCTCCTGGTTGTGGGGTGTTGTAGTTTGTAAAGTTAGTTAATTGATCTAAGGCTACCAAAGATTTTCCATTTTTGGCCATAGGGTACTCTGTAACATTGCTTCCATCATATTGATATTCTCCATTAGGGTACATCATTTGAGTATCTCCTGTATCAGATATTCCAAGTACAGGGTAGTTAACACCCTTCATTGTTATATTATTAGAATTAATTTTAGTTACCTCTCCTGGATAAGCCCATTGTCCTCTATCATCTTCTATTACACCACCTTTTTGCATATTAGGTATAATATTTCTATCTGCATCATATCTAATGCTTTTTAAATCTATGTTCTTGAGTTGAGCTTCTATAGGTAAGAAGGATTCAAATACTTCTTGTTCTTTATTAAATGGGTAAACTCTTCTAGAAAGATAAGGTTCCATGTTTTTAGGAAGTGGGCTACTTGTTGGATAAATGTTTGGTTGATTGAACATTTCTCTCAAAGGTGCGTTTTCAATATCTAAACCTTTTTTAACTACACCTTTGCCTCTTTTTAAAAAACTAGGAACTATTGGAATAGCACTCAATGCATCAAATCCAGAATCAAGATAATTACCCTCATCAAAATTACGTTTTGAAGATGCAGCATATTTAATATAAGCAGCAGGGTTAACCATATCAATAACCTCATCAAATGTATTTCGATTTTCCATATTTATTGGAAGATTATCTGGAATATCCTCTCCTCTTGCTAAATAACCAAGTGTGGTCATTGGACTAGCAGCATAGTCTAGAAGTTTTTCATACCAAGCAGGTTCTTCATATTGTGATATCATTGATGTTCCATCTTGAGCTTTAGGTACATCTCCACCATTTTTCTTTTGAATATATTTTCCTTTTTTATCTTTTTTTACATATATTCTATCATATATTTCAAAAGGTTTAACTGATCCTAATAGTTCTCCGAAAGTACTTGGAGAGTTAGGTTGCCCTACATCAAATACATCGTAATAAGAAATATAATCCCCTTCTTCATCACTTCCCCTAGATATAAAAAATTTACCTATAGCTCCTGCATCTCCTGGTTGTCGAGGGATACCATATGTATCATCATTAATTTTTCTATCTATATAGTCGTCACCATATTCATTTGTTGATTTAATGTTACCATCTACAAAAATACGGCTAGCTTGGTCTAAAACAGTATTTGTAAATCCAGAATCTTTAATAGCTATATACTCAGCATTTGGATTTTTACTATTAGTAGGTTTATATTTGCTTTTATATAAAGCTTTATTTTTTAAATCCATTCCTCCAAAATAACGGTATAAATCTCCTAGATTTCCATAAGAATTTTTTCTTTGATTACCTGCTGCCATAGAACTAAGCCAATTTCCATCAAAATCTTTTCTTTTACTTATGGGTCCTTGAATAGTACCATCTTGAGCTTTCTGACAACTACCTTTACTAAAAGGTGTCTTACCAGAAACAGTTTTATATCCTGGCCAACATCTGCCACCATTCTTCAATTCATTAGTCTTATAATATTGTCTAGCTAATTCTAAATACTCTTCTGGAGTTTTATTAGATTGCTTAGCACTTGGTCCATAAACATTAGGTAAAGCTTCAGCTAGTGGTTTACCATCTCTTATAGCATATCCTAAATATTTACGTGTTCCACCTCTACCTATAAAATTAGATAACACTGCTATATCCTCTTTACTATATGGAAAGTTTTTTATTTGAGGTGAGTAGTCATTATATAAATCATTAGCGTCTCTTAGTAGTGATGTAGTTTCTGAAGCTTCAAGTCCATCATAAAATCTTCTTTTAAAAAATTCATTTTGAGCTACTGTATCTTTTACAAAGTTCTTACGAGTTCCAGGATAATCATTTCTAATTTCACTAAATCTCTGACCATACAATCCTGTAGCTGTAGATTCTGGATTCCACATAAGTTCCCCATCTAAACTTTCTACATTTCTAACAGCTCTTTGAACACTATCAAAATCTACAAATTCAGGATCATATTCAATCTCATCTTTGAAATTGTCCATAAACCCAGGGTATTTTTTTCTTTGCTTACTCCAATCAATTGCTTTACCATTTTGAGCTTTCTTAGGTTCTTCAGGGGTTGTTCCAGATGTGCGTCCATACATCATTCCTGTAGCTCCTGGAAGACTTCCTCCCATTTGATATTCTTTCAATACATTTGTTCCCTTTTTATAATTCTTAGCAAACCATTGAGCTATTTCATCATTAGGAAACTTAATACCTTGTGACCTTCCTTCCTCTCTAGATACTTTTTTTAATTGCCCATCTTCACCTTCCATCACTCTAGGATAAACATAACCATCACCAGACTCCATATAATGTGTTGAAGGATCTGTTTGTCCTTCTAAATAAAACTCTGGGTTTTTTTCATAAAGTCTTTGCACCCAACGTTTGTCCATATTAGCATTAAGAGTAGAGTCAATATATTTTTGATTAAGTTCTCCACCATTTTGATATTTATCTAACCAACCTCCGTTAATTGCTTTTAAAGGCGTAGCACCATTAGCAATAGCTCCAAAGTATTTTCTTTGCTTTGCTGTGAGAGGTTTACCTTTTACGTAACCATCTGTAAGTATCTTTTTAGCTTTTGCTGCTGATAAACCTTTTGCCATTATTTATAACTTATTTGTGCAGGTGTAACAATAAATTGACTCACTAAGTGTACAGTTGACCTGTTATCAAGAGTATGTCTCACTTTTAAATCTTTTGCTCTTAGGGTTGATTTTTTATAACTCTTCGCACCATAGTTCATATTAACTTGGTTAACTTCTTTATCTAATGATTTAGATGAGCAAGGTGTATTAAATAAAGGAAGTTTATCATTTATTTGTAGTGCCCAGAATGTATTATACTGATAGAAGTTATCACTTTTTGTGTAAAGAATAGTTTTACTGTCTGCATTCAATATAGGATAATTCCCATAAGCTGACAAATTATTTTCAGGCTTTGGAACAAGTTCTAATATACCTGTAGACTGTTGACCATTATATAGTACAGCTTTGTTAAACCATTCATCGTTTACCTCTACCCTACGGTTAGTATCAAACTGTTCTGTCTCACTTGGATAGTATCTGTATGCTTTAGTGTAATCTTTTACATTCTGTAATATCTCATCTTGATATTTATAAGAAAAAGGATACTCAATTATGTAAGGTTCTATTACACCATAGAAATAATTATATATAGATTGGTTTGTTAAATGTGACCACAAACATCCTGTACCATCTTCTACATAACTAGTATTAATCCATTCTTCATTTGTTATATCTTTTAATTCAAATATAGCCTCAAAATCACAATTGCCTTTTGATCTAATTTTTATAGCTGTCTGATCCTCATCTATTTCAAATGATATACCTTGAATCAATTGTTCTCTAGTTACATCAGATAGCAAAAGAATATCTTGTAAGTCTAATATATCAAAAGGTCCTTCATTAGAACCAGATGATGTAAGCTTTATTGATATTGTTTTTGTATTTGTCATTCTTAATGTATTAAGGTAGTATTGTAGTTGTAGTGGTGGTAGTTGTAGAAGTTATTTCACAAAATCCAAAACTTGCCACTTCAATATCTCCAGTTATTATATAAGATGTTCCTAGTGCACAAAAATATAAAGGTTCAGTTATTGCAATAGGTCCTACAGAAAGACCTTCACAGTTTGTATATTCTAAAGTCCCACTATCTTCAGTAGTTATAGGTGTTACTAGATACTCCAAACAAGGAGTTTCAGTTGTTGATGTAGTAGTTGTAGTAGGAGGCACTGTTATAACAGCAGTTCCTTCTAAATTACAGTTTGTAAAAGTGAATGTTCCATCTGATAACTCACAATCTATTTGCTCAGTGGTGGTAGTAGTTGTTGTAAATAATGGAGAAGATGTAGTTGTTGATGTAGTTGTAATAAGAACTGGTGGTTCCAACTCTCCAGCTATCACTTGAAAGTTAGGTACATCTCCATTAAGTTCACAACATCCATTCTTTCCAGAGTAGAAAAATGCATTATCTGATATGTAGAAGTTTGGAATATATGAATGGAAAGAAACCCAACTTTGTATATTAAAATCATAAGATATAGTCCATGATTTATTACAGAAGTATTTCTGATCATTTAAATATACTGTTCTTTGTAAACCTGCAGAATCTATAATATAAAATAAATCATTCACCTCATCATATTGCACATCTTTTGACAAAGGAGCATAATCAAGCTTAGTAATTATTATTCTTTCAAACTTACTATCATATACACCATGTAATCCTATTCCATTAAAGTTATTGTCTATTTGTACATTAGGGAAACTTCTTAATATGTGAAATGGAAGCTCATCTTTCATAAACTTGTTCACTCCAGAATTAAATGCTGTTAAATCAATAGCTTTTCCTGAAATCAAAAACACTTGACCCCTTTTAGCATCAACTGTAACTTGACCTTGAGGTATCTTTAATAAGAACTTATTTTGTGATCCTACATAACCAAGGTCTGTTTCAGCAAAATCTATTGGAGGAGATCCGTCAAACAGTTTAGGATTACCAATGTAAGCAGCCTGAGGGTTACTTGTATCAATTGTCAATAGATTATTATACAGTAATGACTTGTTTTCAAAACGTGCAAGTATTGCCTTGTTCTGAATGCCATCTAATGATGTTAAGTTTCCATAGTTTTGAGGGAAATCATGAAACGATAGTGCTCTATACACTAACCAATTGTTAATTCTGCCATTAGCACTAGTTGACGCTGGGTCAGAATATATTGCTCTAAATGGGAAATTAGTAAAACAAAAATCTATCTCCCAGTCTGGAGGAAGATGTGTAAATACATTTTCTTTATTTTGTTTAGAGAATGTTACATTATAATAGTAAGTGTTATCTTGAGCAATAGGCACATTACTTTCTTGAACCCAATCATCAGGAATACCACTACTTACATGTGGCCAGAAGTCTCCTTCTTTATTATTAAATGCTTGGCGTAAATCTGTATTGTAGGTACTCTCACAATAAAAACTAGGAACACCGTATGCAAACATATAAATATATCCATCATAAAAAGTTCTATCTGGATTGCTAGAAGGGTTAGGCATATCTAGTTCGCCCTGATCGTTTGGACAATCAAAGTTGTGAGCTTTGTATGAAATTATATTTTTCATAGGAACATTACCGTCAGATGTTACTATATAATCTTCTAGTATAGATCTTGCTGAGTGCCAATATTTTGGATATCCTACATTACCTATTTCATCATAAAATATATCACTGTCATCAGGAGCATTTACTCTGTTGTCAATAAAGAAAGGAAGTTTAGTTTTATATGCAAACCTAGAAATAAACACATCGCCTCCAAACACAATATCAAAATTTGAAGAACCTATCATTTTCTGATATCCTGTATCTATTGTTCTATATGAATATATTTGTCCCCATTGATTAGGGATTATGTTCTTCATTGATGCATAATAAGAAAGAACAGAAATATCTTGTTCTTTATTAGGTTTATTGCAAGCATCACTGCTACCAATTGTAAATCTAGAATTATCACTAATTAAAGGATTGATTCCAGATGGATTTACACTAGGTGTATCAGTTGGAAGAGGGATAGGGACAATTTCAGAACCATCATCTTCCTTTTCTTCTTTTGTTTTAATAAAAACAGAAGTTTCCCTGCTCCAATTATTAACATCTAATTCATCACTTCTTAAAGATTGTACACCAGGTATTAAATATCTAGCAAAATCAACTTCTCTTTGTTTTATTCCTACATTATCTGGTGTTACTTGAAAATTATTATCAATAGGCAAAGAGTAATCGTAACTAGCTCTAGAATTAAATGACATCCCATAATTCCTTCTAGTAATACCATTTATATAAATTGTAAGATATGATTGATACACTGTAAACATTACCCCAGCATTAAAATCAGTAAGATCTGCAACTGCTTCAGAACTTTTTAGAGCATCGTATTGTGCTTCTTTAGATAAGAGTTTATACTTAGCGTTGTCTTTAACTTCTACAAAATGAGCTTTACCTGCACCAAACATCACACTCTCAAGCTTTAACACATTACCTAAGAAAGGAGTACCAAAAGATGTTTCTGGAGAATTAAATACTTGTCTATAAGAACTATTTGAATCAATCTCAGGAAGTGGTGTGTTTCCAGTACAGTTTTCAAACCTTGGACCTTCTGTAATAGTAAATTTTTCAAGACCTACTCCACTAGTAACAACTGGTAAAGTTCCCACTCTAACTCTTACTCTTTTCCAAAATGCACCACCACTAATTACACCACCTGTAAACCCACCTGCGTAACCAGTAATAGGATCTTGCCATTCACACGTATATGCAGAAAGATTATTAAACGCTTGTAAATCACAAAAATCATAGTTTGCATATGAAACTGTTCCTATCAAGTTACTTCCTCTTAATATAGGATCTCCAGTATAATCTCTATTGTAATAAATATCATTTACTAAGTTAGGTGGATTTGGTTCACTAGTTGTTGGTTCAACTCCATCTCTTATAATAGGTTTAGTTAATGAGCAAATTATTTCTTGTTCTCCTAGTGTATAATATGTTACTTTATCTTCTCTATTGGTATTACAGTTAGTATAGTCAACAATCATACAAGGAACTCCTTCATCATCTACTTGATTAAATTCAATTACGTTTACAATAAAAGGTTCACAATCATCAGCATAAGCATTGTTTAGTCTATTTATAAAAGGGTCTTCTTTTAAATCATTGTAAGGGTAGTTAGGATAGTAGTATTCTTGATCATCTCTAGTATACTTGTTTACGTTTCTAAGCATACCTTTAGCAACAATAGACTTGTTAGTATCTCGATCTCCTCTTACAATCTTATATCCAACAATATCATCTTTCTGTTCAGAAGTTAACTCTGAAGTTTGTATCAATGCATTAATTTGACTATTGTCTATTCTTAATCCAATTGGAAAGACAGCATCATCTTGCATTGTTGGTGCAATCTTATTTCCATTGTAAGATATATCATCATTTTCAAGAATAGGACTTACTGATACATCTGGAAACTTATGATGTCTAATTTTTTGCCCTGCTAAATCTCCCCATACATCATCATTACATGGGTACTCTTCTGTAGATTCCCAATAAGCTAATTCACCATATTGATACGGTCCTTTGTAATTTTCATCATCTCCGTCATAGTCTGGAGAAAATCCTGTTACAGTTGCTGTATTATAAATCTTCCAATAAGGAGAATATCCAACATCACCAATTTTATAATCTTCATCACCTACAAAATCATTATTTGTAGAAGGTACATCAGGGTAACCTTCGTTGTTATTTTTTGTTCTACCAGGAATATGAAAACCATCTGTTTGTTTACCATTCTTTAATAGGAATACTATTTCAAACGCATACACCTCATCACGCATATACCCACGTAAGTTTGTAGCATTTAACTCATCTGAATAATCTTCTTCTGGTGGTATTCTATATGTTTCCCATCCTAAAGTTATATTTGTTGCAATTGATTGATAGTTAATTCTATCAATAGATGTTAAATTATCCCATATAATAACATCTTGTGCAACTGTCACATCTTTTGCTATGTCGTAATATGGAAACTTTTCAAATATATCAGATGTAGAAAGTTGTATAGCTGTTTTGTCTGCTCCTGTGTATGTTATTTCTTTTGTAGACTCTTCAATATTATAAGTTCCAATAAGTTCTACTGACGAAACATTATTTATTGTTTTAATTACAGCTAAATTAAAATATTGAAACTGTCCAGTTAAATCAAGATTAGACACTCCTACAACAATAGACTTTCCAACAGGGTAGTTGAAGTTCACTGTTGTTATAAACTCATCAGCAATGGGTGTAGGGTTAGTTATAGAATAGTAGGAAGTAAGCTCATTTCCTCCAGCATCTGCATACTGTATTGCAAATTGATAAGTACCAGCTAATAAATCACCAACACTACCTACTTTTACAATATCTAGTTGAGGAATATTAAAGTTTGGTTGTATTTTAAGTTGATTACAATCTAACTCATCCCCATACACAGCATCACAACTAGGCGTACCTGCTATAAGTTTGTAAGGAATATTTTCTATATCTAAATATCTTCTTGGATTAAATCCATCTGTCCAATATATTTCTGTAGTACAGTTAGTTATTCTATGTACAACTTTAGGAATAGGGTGTTTTATACTAAAGTTTAAACAATCAGAGTTTACTAGTGTTTGATACTGACAATTATTATTGTCCATAAACCCTATTTCACTAGCTTTGTTTTTAGGATTTGATAAAAAGAATATGTGTTTATTTTTTTCAGGTATGTAATACTCCCCAATAAGTTTATAACCTTTTGGAAAAGTAAGACAAAACTCATTACCTAACTCATTCTGATAACTTACAGAATTATCGTCAAAGTTTTCAACAGCAGCATTTAAGGCATAAGTAACCTTACCTGGTCCAACCTGGCTAATAGAACTATCCAAGTTTAACCCTGCTTGGGCACTTCCTGGATTAAGTCTAATGTTTCCTTGATTTTTTGGTGTTTCTTCAGCCATAGTTCTTAGTTATTGCGTCTTCTACCATACCTATTAGTACGGTTAGGAAGTTCATACTTATTGAACCTATTTAAATCTTTTTTAATTCTTCTCTGCTTCTCCCAAGATGTTTGTTTCTTAGATTCAGTAAAGGCCATAATCCAAGCTTCATCACTAAGTTGCTTATAGTAAGCTAACTTTGATTGTAACTGGTTAAAGGTTTCATCATTAGTTTGGTTAGTAAGAGTTTCAAACACTTTGTATTTAATAAATGCCTCAACATATTCTGAAATTCTGTAATTGTCTGGTATCATTTGGTTACCAGTATCGTCATAGTCTGTAGAATAGAACAATAAATGAATTACAGCATGTCTAAAGTTCGTTACAAATTTATTGTCTCTAATATCGAAGCTATCATAACTTGATGAACCAGGAGTAAACTCACGCACAGGTGGTGCAAAGTTATTCCAATCGCTTCTATAATTCACATCACATTGTTCTCTTGCAGAGATGTTACCTGGTCTAAGTAAATAATCATATCTGTAGGATCTAGCTATTTCATTGTTTGTTTTGTATACAGCTTGAACAAGCTCAGGCATACACGTACCATCACAAGATGGATGTTGACATGCAGAGTTATCACAAGGTGTACCACCAATAGTTAAAGGTGATATTTGTATAGTTGTTGCATTTGCAGCTTGAGAATAGAAAGATGTTGAAGATGGGTAAGGGTTACCTGGAACCTCAGCACACATCCAAGCCTCTCTAACAGCGTGAAAGTTGTCTGGCAACCTTGCTTGAAAATCTTCTACAAATAAAACTTGCTCATCTATTTTGTAACTTGTTTTACCTAGCTTATTTAAACATTTGTTCAAATATGTTGGAAACAATAAATCATCTACTGCTCCTGTATCAAAGTAAGACTTTAATTCTTCTTTTACAGTAGCATAGATAGGTTCTGGTGATACAAAATTATATTTATGATAATATGACATTTCTAAAATCTTTTAGTCCATTCGTTATATATATGTTGGTACTTTTTATCAGTAGTTACATAGTGAGATAATAATCTAGATGTTACCCTTGTAGGTTTAAAAAACCAACACTTTGAGTGTCTAAATCTTGCACTACTATTAAACCACATCCATCCAAAAAAATAACCTTCTGTATGATAGTTAAAGTTATAGATGTGTTTACCTTTTTCTTTAGTCTTCTTCCAGTCAATAGGTAAATTTATAAAATCCTTCTTACCGTTAGATTTAATTCTTTTCCGTTTTTTCTTGTTTATTGAAAACTCTCCAAACCCACAAGGTAATTTTTGCTTTTCACCTGTTTCTAAGATATGATACTTAAACTGTTCGTTAAATTCATATATTATATTTTTCCACTCATTAAAAGTTAAGTTTACAAGTGGATGGTTTTTACAAAAATCTTTGTAATTATCCTTACTTGCACTTCTCCAATCTATAGGAACTCTTGGCATTTATTTAGTTTGTTGGTTGTGCGTTTGGTGCTTGTCCGTCTATTCCTTCATTACTCATATCAGACTTAATGTTAAAGTATGTCTGTAAAAGCTTCTGTGATGTCATAGCTAACGTTTGTTGTTCTAAGTATCCAGGAACAAAAGACTCTTTATCTAAGGGGTTCATGCAGTAATCATCAAGCGTGTAACTTGTACTACATTCACAATCTGGATACATTATTTGTTTAGTTACATCTTCTTCAAATAATGCTACAAATCTTACAGCTTGAAGCAATGGGTTATTTACATATAGATATCCATTAGATATCCAAAAATAACTTTCTTTTTTAATTATAGGAAGTCTTAATAAATTTAAATATCTATTTACAGTAATTTCTTTTATTTTAGTACCATTACCTCCCATTGCATTTATTGAATAGACACCTTGTATAACATACTGGTAATTTCCTTCAGATATTCTTGGAAGCTTATGTTTTGATCTGGCTACAGTGCAAGGATCAACATAGTCACAACACTCAGAGATAGGAACCTCTATCATTTCTAAACAAGGAATAGTAGTAAATAAAGTATCACTGGCCCATAACCTTCTCAAGTTAGTTTCTCTTTTAATTAGAGTTAATGCATTAAGTTTAACCTCAGAAGCGATTGCTCTGTCAGTTATAAGTGCGTCAGTAGATAAGATCTTGTGTGTTGATCTTATATCTGAAACTAATTTTCTAAGAGTTGACATAATTATATTCTTTCTTCAAATTCAGCCACCTTACCCACTTTAAAGTCATAAACTAAAGCTAGAGCAGCTCGTACACTGTGTACAAAATTATTATCTTTATGCCATCTATCTGTTCCAGATAAACTAGGCATTTGTTGTATTCTAACCCCTTTTATTTCTTTTGCCATATAGTGATGTTTATCACCTGTGTGAACTTCTCTATATTTAGAATCCCCAAACCATTTACTGTAAGTAGGGTGTGTGGCAAATAGTAAAGGTAGGGCATCAATTTTACAGTTACCATGATGGAAACCAATAAATGTATTACCAACCACAGTTGCTTTAATTAAACCTTCTTCTCTAATAAATGATACATTATCATCTTGTTTAAAAAATACATCTAACGCATGAGCTAAGTAATATGACTTAGTTCTATCGTGATTACCTTGTACTAAAATAACCTCAACATGTTTAGAATTAACCTTTAGCATTTTAATAGTATCTACTAAAAGATTAAAGCCCATCTCATACTCTGATGCATAGTCTAGTATTATATCTTGAGGAGTACCATTAGTTGTAGTGTTTTGATAATTATCTGTATGAAAGAAATCATTAGATATAGGAAACACTACTTTATTTATATTATAAATACATCTAACTTTATGAGTTAAAGCTTCTGCTATTTGTACAAATCTATTAGCTCTAGTTTGTGGATCATTATCTCCATCAACATATCTTTTAGCTAAATGATAGTCTGATAAAGATAACTCAATATCTACAAGAGATTTATCATTATCTATTTCAGGAGCAGGAATAGGAATGTAGTTTGATTTATAGTTCTTTAAGAACTTACTAAAGTCATCAGCTGTATAATCTTGTGGACCTTTTCTTTTTGAGAATATGGAAGATGTAAACTTACCACTTGGTAACATCTTAGACCAATAGTTTGTAATTATATATTCTTCTAAGTTTATCTTATGAAGCTTTGATAATTCTATATGGTCCTTAGGTTCATAATTAGAAGTAATTGTACTTTCAATCGTACCTTTATGTAAATTAACTTTTTTTATAACTTCACTACCTTCTTCTTCTAAATTTGCTTTTGCTAAAAATTGATCACCATTACATTCTTCCCCATCTTTTATTTCTTTAATCAAATCAATAACTTCTTGTTCAGTAATATTTAATTTTTCAGCATAAAACTTTTTACTTTTTTTCCAACGTAATAAATTCTTTAACTTAATTAGTAATTGTGGATCGTTTGTCATGGTTTAAAATTTACAAATATCGTAAAGATATAAAATTTATTTTGCATATCTCAATAAAATTGACTATAGGTACTTTTATTTATAATCAAGCATGTTAGAAATAAAAACTCCCAAGGGCTATTTGCCCTCAGGAGAAAACCTTGTAAAACCAACAAAACAAGGTTTTAATAATTATAAGTTAAGTAGCTTTTGCTTGTATTACAATCCAGTTACTTCCATCAGACCAAATTGTAACGCCATTGTATGGTTTATTTAAAGTGTAGAATCCAGGGTTTAGAGCTCCATCTATACTCTCTCCGACAGGTGCTAATACATGAATTTTATCATTTGCACTGACTGTACCATCACATATAATTTTTATTGTTCTGTATGGTATATCTGTTGCCGAAGGAAGAATTAAATTAAACGTTCCTGATCCCCCTGACCAACTCGTGTATATAATAGAATTAGCACCACTATAGGAAAGTGAACCACCAGGTGTAGCTTGTATTAGAGTAGGTTGTTCTATAGCAAGTAGTTCATTTTCAATATAAAGAAGAAGTTCAGTTGCTGTTATTTTTTTAGACGTGTCAGTATCTACATCTACTATATAAAAAACATCAATTTTACTAATTTGACTTGATGTAATTGGATTTAATTCTGTTAATTTATCTCCTGTTGCCATTATTGTATTTTTATAAAGTTAGTATTTTGTTGCTCTATAGGATCTCCTGTTTGTAAAAGTAACCATGGAAAATCAGTAGTAGTTGTAGTAGTTGTTGTTTGTGGTGGTACAATAATATCAATTTGTACAGGACATTCTTTAGTTGTAGACAAAGCTCTTACTATCTGAGTACCATTTGGTATTTGATCAGTAGGAAATCCATCTATTAATGACTGTCTAGAAACATTGGTTTCAAATGCTGATATATAATTATCTACATCTGAGTATAGTAAAAAATTATCAGCATCGATTCCTATATTTAATATTTGAATTATTCCTGTCATTTTTATTTATTTATTATGCACATATAGCTACAATTGTACCAATTTCACCAAAATCATCTATTTGAACAGATATAAAATATCCACCAACAATATCTTGAATTGCCCAATAAGAATTACTACCTATAAAAACAGTTGTAAGTCCAGGATCTGTATAAACAATATCTCCTGTAGATATAGCATCTCCTCCAGTAGCAATATAAACAGTGTTTATAGTTGTTAAGCCACAAGCGTCTGATGGATCATTATCACGAGAAATCAATGTTTCCATAATTCCAGAAGTTGTAGTTGTTGTTGTAGTTGGTGCAGTAGTAGTGGTTGTAGTACTTGTACTGCTACTAGTAGTGGTTGTAGTTGTAGGTGGTACAGTAGTAGTGGTTGATGTGGTACTTGTACTAGTTGATGTACTAGTTGATGTACTTGAACTAGTAGTTGTTGTTGTACTTATTGCTTGACATTGGTTCTCTAAATCTATAAATGTACCACACAACCCTGTAGACTGAACTCTAATAAATGTTGTTCCACCAGGAGGAGTTGTTACATACCCTGTTAAAAATTCAGAAACCTCTACACCTGTTTCAAAAGGCATTGTGTACCCATCTGCACTTGAATATAAATCAAAAGGTCCTACTTGAGATCCTCCTGGTATAAGTAATGATATTATTATTTCTGGTTGCATATTGTTGTTTTTTTATGTCAAAGGTATGTCTAAATAATTAACACAATCTTCAAGAGCTTGAACTCTTACTGATGTAGCATCATCAGGAACTATAAATCCAGCTCCTAAAGTTAAAAATATTTTAGGTACATTTGAACTTATAGGAGTCATAAACCCATCACTATCTGAATAAATATCAAAAATAGAAGTATTTGCTCCTGCTATTGTTAATGTTATTTCTACTGTCATTTTTTTAGATTTTATATCTTGTTTCTACAGAAAAAAGATTTAAAGTATGTTATCCAACTTCTATCGTGGAATTTATTTACAACATTAACTTTTAACATTGATCCATAATATATAATCGTAACTATTGCTACTAAGCTAGCTAATGTTTCATTTCCTGCCATTATCATAAGTGATATTAATCCTATTTCAATTTTATAATACATTTTTATTTATTTTTTTTTTCCAAGTGAATCTTGTATAATTTTTGCAAAAGCAATGATTTCACCCCAGAGAAAGATAATTCCTAGTCCAGTAAATACTGTATTATTTAAACCCCAATGAAAATCATCAAAGATTAATAATGCTGATAAGGCTGGAGCATATAACCCTATTAGTAAACAAACGTGACCTAGAACTATAGCTAAAACTTTTTTATATTTTTCTAAAAATGGTGACATTTTAATTATTATTTTATTTTGTACAGCTACAAGATGTTGGAGGATTTTCACCTTTAACATACATAGTTTGACAGCCACATGGCCAATTTAAAACTACATTATCACAATCAGGATTTACAGGTAAAAAAGCATTTTTATAATTATCACAACTCATAATACTAAGGTATGTAAATTATATAATATACTCCTGTTCCTGGTTGATAATTTTGATGTGCTTGATTTCCACCTGTTGGATCAACAGTAACAGTAATTCCAGCTTCACTATTATTTAAATATTCTTCATTATTTAAAAGAGATTGAGCATTATGTAATTGCACTCCTGTGTTGTCTCCAGCTAAATATCTAATGTTTCCATTATCAGCATTATCTCTAGTACTATAATCAGATGATGTGTTAAATTCATGACTATGACCTGGATCAGTTACTTCATTGCTATGTGTGTGACTAGGTAGTTGTCCTTCAGTTAATACAACACTATTGTCTCCTGTTGTAGAACCTAGTGTATACGCTGGGTTACCTGAAACAGCAGGATCTACTGCTGAAGACATTGTTCCACCACCCATTCCTGCTGTTGCTCCAATTAATGCTCTACCTCTTAAATCAAGTGTTCCATTATTACCATTACACAAATAAATTTTATCCCAATCACCTGTGCCTGCTCCAGAAGCATCAAAGTTACCCAAAGGACCTCCATAAGCTGTTATTGAATAAGGAGCCATTCTGTTACTTATTAAAGCTGCAGAAGGATCTGTTGCTAAATAGTTTGCTATATAAGTATTTATATCAGCTATTTTTACATAAGTTGCATCTACAAGACTAATAAATGAATCTAGTTCTGAATCAACAGCACACAATTTAGTTATTACAGCTTGTAGTACATCGTGTGTATTTGTATTATCTGAAACAGTTAAGCACCCTAATGTATATTCTGTGTTTGGGTTTTCATTTTCAAGAGTTATTATTTTTTCATCTACTTCACATAATCCTTTAATTAACCCAGTTAAGTAATCATTTAGTGTAAATGGACCAACTGCTGGTAAATTTGATTGTATAATATCACAAAGAACACTAGGAGAAACATTAGGTAAAATACCTGTTCCATCTAATGTGCTAATTAAGTATTGAGTTATAACTTGCTCTACGCTAAGTAAAGAATCTCCTGTATTTATTCCTAATTCAGGAATATCTTCTCCTGTGTATCTAACACATTTATCTGATGTAATCTCTACACATCCATTGAAACAATTTGAACAAGACATATTTTTATATTTTAAGTAATTTAGGTTATTTTTTTTTTTTTTTTAATTATCCACCTCGTTCATATATTTCTCTAAGTAAGTATATCCTACTTCATCTAACTCACTATGTATTGTTCCATTCTGAGGTAAACCTTTTGCTATCAAGTAAGCTTCAGGTTAATTATCCAACTCATTTACGCTAAACTATTAAGGTACTCTTCTATGTAAGTATACCCTGAAGCTGCAGTATCATTAGCTGTTGCACCACTTGGCATATTTGCTGATGCCCAAGCATCTGATATTCCATCACCATTTGAATCCAATGGTGGCGTACCATTTGCAATCGTTGGAAATGTATTTGTAGTATTATTAGAAGTTGCTGTTAAATTAATTACATCATTATAAGCTCTTGTGTCTTCTGTGTCTCTACCCTGTATAGAATTACCAACTGTTGGCATTAAATTCGCTACTAAAGTATCGGCAGTCCATAAACTAACACTATCAGTTATTAATGGTGTACTGTATGCGGTTGCTGATCTTTGATAAGCTTTTGGTAGGTTTGTTTTGTTAGCCGAACCATTAAATAGTTGAGTAACATCCCATTCGCTACCACTCGCTAAACTTGGTCTACCTTCTCCATCTATATTGCCATCAACATAAGCAATTGCAGTAGTGTCATCATTAGTAAATCTCAACATACGTCTTGAATAACTGCCACCTGTTTCTTGAAACGCAATATTGTTCAAAAAGTTTAAATAAAATGTATTAGTAGTATTAGCGTTTGAATACGAAGTAGCACTACTATAGTCATAAAATATACAGTTTGCAATCTCGTACCACCCATCATATGTAAAAGCACGAGCTGTATCATTTCCTGAGATAGCTGGATTTCTTTCTTTAGAATTAACATGAGCATTTCTAAACCAAGATATTCTACTTGGTGCGTATTTTAATAAATTTGATTTATTATTACCACCATAAGAATTTGTAAATAAAGTATACTGTACAGATATGTTGTCTAAATCTCTATTGTTTAAATCATAGTTTTGATTAACTATGTCTAAGTTACCATCACTTGACCAAGAAGCTGAACAGTGATCTAATATTATATCACTACCTTCCCAAATCAATATACAATCTCCTGCATTGAATCCAGTCGATGACTCACTTCTTCTAAAGGTTAAATAACGAATAATAACATCACTTGTTTCTATAAAAAATAATCTATCAGGTTGACCGACTTCTCCTGTTATCATTATACCGCCTCCTGGTGCTGATTGACCTGCTATCGTTATAAAAGGATTATCTATCACAATAGGTGTAAGTACATCTATTCTACCACCAACAGCAAATGTTACTATTCTAGGTCCAGATGCCTCACAAGCCTCTCTTAGTGTACCTGCTCCAGAATCAGCTAAGGAAGTTACTATATAGACAGTTCCTCCTCTTCCTCCAATAGAGTTTTTACCATATCCTTCAGCAGTTGGAAACGCAAGCACCTGTCCTGGTGGTGTTACAGGTGTGTTTATCGTAGTAGCTTGTGTTATACTACTTTGAGCAGATTCATTACCTGCCGCATCTACTGCACTAACAGTAAAATTATAAGCTGTTAATGCTGTTAATCCAGTTACCGTAGTATTTAATGCTGTAGTGTTTTTATTAAATACCCCATCAAGGTACATGTTGTATTGCGAAACACCTACGTTATCAGTTGAAGCTGACCACGCTAAAGATATTGAGGTATCGCTAATACTAGTTGTAGTTAGATTTGTAGGAACTGTAGGTGGATCTGTGTCTGGTCCAGATGGACCTTGAATTAACGACCATTTAGCAGAATCGAAACTAGAACCACCAGAGGAGGCTCTCGCAGTGACTCTTAATTGATCTACATCAGTGCCTGTAAATGTAAATGAAACAATCTCTACACTCGTTCCGTTGTTTATAACAGTATAAGGTAAGAACTGAGTACGAGTACCAGTATTAGCATTTCTTGTTTCTATTAGTAAAAACGCATACGTAGAAGCATTTGAAATATCTGCCCTAAGCGTGTAAGTTTCACCTACTATCAATGTTGGTGATAAATCAAAAGTTATAGAGCCTGTAGAAGTACCATTATAGGTTGCTAGGTTGTTAGCAATTGTCCATTGAGACTGTAGTGTTATATCCGAAGCGTCATTTAATAAACCATTTATAATTACACCTGAATCAAAAGATGGAAGAATTGTAGTAGTTGTTGTAGTTGTTGGTGTAATAGTTGTTGTAGTTGTTGTAGTTGGAGTAATAGTGGTGGTAGTTGTTGTAGTTGTTGGTGTAATAGTTGTTGTAGTTGTAGTTGTAGGAGTACAAACATCTACCCACCTAACAGAACGAACATTGGTTACATAATCCTTATTGTAATCTGTAGCTATACCATTAGGTAAAAATTGTAGATATGCACGTTGTATACTAAATTCTGTAGAACTCCAGTAGCTATCAGTTAATAAAATTTCACCAAATGTGTTTTCTAGTAGACCTGTATTAATGGCACTAAAATTAATAGCTATTCGATTTAATTCATCCTTTGAAGGTAAATTCCAACTTCCTGTACGTCTAACTTCTATAGCAGCATATGTACCAGATCCTTGTGCAGATATAATTAAATCTGTATTACTTTCACCAGTTTTTAAAGCTGTACCTGTTGCGTTTGTTATAACAGGGCTTTCATCATCATTCCATCTTAGAATCGAAGATTCATCTGTAAGATTAACTATCATAACCTGACAATCTATAATTTCAGATGCTATTATACCACCTTCGTATAATTGACCAATCGCAAAAGGATCAACAGTTGTAGTAGTGGTGGTTGTAGTTGGTGAAATACCATTGCAAGTTAGACAATCTAAAAAAGTTTGAACCACGGTCCCAGCAATTTCTTGTGGTTCTACAAGTTCTATAACCTTCCAACAGTAGACCTCTTCTTCAGGGAAATCAGGTAATGTAATTTTACAATATTCTCCAATTCCTATAGAAATATTAGAATTACTAACTATTCTGTCAGGAATGTTAGGTACTAATTGACAATTTTGATCAAAAGCTTTAACTAAATAACTCGGTACACATCCTATGTCTCCGTTTAATATACTACAGTTTATTGTTGTAGTGCTAGAAGTAGTTGTAATGCACACTGGGTTTACTTCAGGGCATCTTGGTATACATCCTGCAGTTAATCTAATAACTTTTCCAGAAACATCTTCTATAGAAAAACGTTCTACGTAATCTGGGTTATTATGTTTCTTTGTAAGAATCTCTCTATATCTTAATAGTTGAGTAAGTTCATCATTAGATACACATGTATTTAACATAAATACAACGTTGTTGTACATGTTATAACTTAATTCTGCTAGTCTACAATTTATTCTTTTAAGTAGGTCATCAATATCTCCACTTTTTTTGCAACCTGTTAACTTACTTTCTAACATACTATTTTTTTATTTTTTGGAACCTTTACAGTAATTACATAACCCATTTGTTAATTGACACCCACATCCAACCTTCGCCCCACAATTTGCACATTGAGCCATGTTATCTAAAGTTTATTAAATAGTTAGTTCCTGAACAACCGCATCCACATTTATCAAGATGATTTAACATTTTTTCTGCTTGATTATATAAACGTATAGCTTCTTTATTTGCACAATTATTAGCAGCAGCTATAGCACCCTGTATGAAAAAATTAATAGTATTAAGATTTACACTAGTTTGCTTTGCTATCTCTCCATCACATTGAATAAGATCTAGCTTTAAAAAAGCATTATTAAATTTTTCTTCTAATTGAGCAGTGTGTAATATTGTTTTTTCTATTGTTACAGTTGTAGGAGGTAATTTTTTATCTATTGCTATAATATATTCTATGCAGTATATACCGTCAGGAATATTTTGTCTACACCCTTCTTCAGTTATTCCTAAATCATCAGAACCAAAAACATTTGTCTCATTTATTACAAAAGGCAAAACCACTGGATCAAAACCTGGTGGTGTTATTGTAACCGTTGGGTCATATACGATTGCTGGGTCATTAGGATAATAAGAAGCATCCGTAATGATAAGATATTTAAGATTATTATTACACCCTGTTACTAAATCTAAATTATATTCTAACATACACTTTTATTGTTATTAAAAAAAAAAAAAAAAGCCAGAAAATGAGAACCTTCCCACCCTCTGGCTATATTATATCTACTTATATAGTTCCTTATGGAGCAGTTGTAGTTGTAGTTGTAGTTGGGCAAACAGCACCATATTCAGTAATACCAAACTCATCTGAAAGATCCGCAATTATAGCTGTAGATAGAGCTCCTTGAGGGATTGCAATAATTACAGTTGAATCTTCCATGATATAGTCTCCCCACTGGTAAGCAGCTTTATCAAATTCATTAAATCTAATTGTAATTGTATCATAAACAATACCTGGTGTTACATGAGATTCAAAATTTTGGTTGAAACCATTCATTCTTAGTAAAGACTTTAAGTAACCTGCTTGGTAACTGTAATAGTTCTTTTCTAATTGAGCTATTTCTGCTGAAGTACCTCTTGGATAAGAAGACTGTTGAACATCTGCAACATCAGCAACAGGATCACAAGTATCTGCTACAATAAAGTCTGCAGTAGTTGCAGGTCCTGAATAAACAAATGCATGGAAACGCATTTTATCAAATTCATGTGGATCAGCTGCTACATCACATGGTTGACCGTATTTAGTTACTGGTTTACCTGTAATTACTAATTTTGCAGCTGCATCAGTTCCTACTCTTGCAAAAGTGTAGAAAGAATTAAAGCTAATGTTGTCTGGGTTGTTACCTGGAGCTTGTTGCTCTAGTTTTGCAATAAATTGATCAATTAATGCTGGTACATCAACATCTGTACATGGATCACCTCCACAGTCACAACATGGTGCATTTACAGTTACTGAACGTGTAAAGCCATTGAAGTAAAGAGTATCGATGTAAGAAGAGTGAGCACGTAACGTTAAAGTTACCACTTCACCACACTGTACAGTCCAATTATCTACTTCAGTAATTTGGTTAAGTGCTGTTGCACAACCTTTTACAGAATAAAGTTCACTAACGTTATTTACGTTTCTGTTAGTAGGACTTGCTGTTGGTCCTTGTGCTTTCAAAGAAATCTTATCAGATCTTTTAGATCCTTGAAGATAAGTATTTGATCTACCTTGTGCAACATAGAAGTATGAACCATCTCCTAGATCTTGAGTATCGACTGCACTATAGTCTTGGTTAAAAAATCCTACTTGACCTGCTGTAAGGTCTTGTGTTGAGCCAGAGCTAGGGAGCGCAGTTTGCCCTACTGGGACTACAAATAATGTAGTCAATGAAAAATCCGCCATTGTTTATATATTTAAGGGGTTATTAATTATTCGTTTGTTTGTATTCTGAACTGTGCGCTTTGTACAGCAGCACTATTTTCAGTATACATTGCTAGATTTTGAACTGTTAAATCTAAAAGTTCATCTTCTAAATATTCATGTAATTCACAATCTACGTTTATTGAAGCTTCTCCATCAAATTGGATATAGCCTTCTTTATTAATGTATACAGGATATCTCATATACATTACATTAAGAGTGTTAGGTGTAAATGTACCATCTGTATAGATGCTTATTACATTTGAACTAAGAGAGTTTATAGTCTCTTGGTACTCAAAACTTGGCTTGTAATGATCGTTATTTAGTAATAATGCTAAATCTCCATGTTTACTAAGATCTTTATTAATCCAAATCTTTCTATTCTTACATTCACCTTTATCTGCTATAACATAACTATCTACATAAAACATGTATTTAGGGGTTAACATTGTTATATCAGCATTCCATTTATTTATTTCTGTATTAGTCTCTACAAGAGTTAATGGTTGATTTTCGTAATCTATAACTAGATTTTGTAAATCCTCATATCTTTTCTTAAAAGAATCCATTCCCAATCTGTTTGGGATTGCAAAACCATCAACTTTTTGTTTTATCAACTTAATCTGAGCCTCATTCAAAGCTAAGATTTTATCTTCTAGTTGAATTTGCTGATGCTCGTTAGTCGATAGTTTATTTAGTCTTTGATCTATTTTATATAATAAACTATCTACAGATATCATACCTAACTTTTTTTATTAAAACTAGATACTATACAGCAGCTAGTTTTTTAGATTTAAGTTTTCCTTCTAACACCAATAACTCATCTTGGTTATCTTCGTCAATTAAAAACTTTACTAATTCTTCTTCATCTTTTGCTACTTCATATTCTCCTTCATAAACTAAACCACTTGGTTTAACTCTGTAAATTGAATGCTGAATAGCTTGTTTAACTAAATCTTTAATATGGAGTAAATTGTCTTTCATATTAGAAAATCTATTAAAAACTTCTACAGGATTTAATCCTTTAAAGCTTCCAGATTTAACTTCAGCTTGTTTCAACATGCTATCTACTTGATTATAAACAGTTTCCTCTTTTGTTTCATTAGTAATAGGAAGACCTAAAAGTCTTGCAACTTTTCTTTTCTTCTCTATACTCATTGAATCAAAACTAATAATGGCTTTGTTTATTAATTGTTTCTTCTTATAAACGATTGCTGTTTCTATTTCATCATCCACAACATAGTATTGTGTATCAGCAGGAAACTCACCTCGCTCCCAAGCTTGATAACTAGAAGCAATAGTTGGATGCACTCTCAACCAAGCAAAAGATAGTTCTTGAAAAGTTTGGTTCAGATCATATAGATTATCACCATCTAGTAACTTAACAGGTTTTACATGTAAATCATCATTTGTACCAGTAGACTTTCCATAATTCCAAAATGCTGCTCTTGGTCCTAAATCAATATCTCCAAGTTCAGCTTGTAACTTTTCTAGCAAAGATGTAACTCTTTCTATTTCAAGTTCTTTTTCTGTTGAATCTTGAATACGCTTAATATAAGAAGCTGTAGGATCTAATCCTGTTCTATACTTTCCATCAAGTTCTTTATAAGGATACTTAAAAACTCCTGTTCCAGGAATTCTACTCATTCCTTTAGAAGCTAATCCGCTATCCATAGTTTGTAATTGAGAACTATTATACTCTCTCTTAATCGTAGAGATTTTTCCTATTTTACCCATAATGTAGTTTAATTAATAATTGGTTTTCTTTGTCGAGTACCCTGATTAAACAGATAGGATCTAAGTCCAGTACTCTAATGTGAGAAAGAAGTCCCCTCTGAGGAGGGACAGGGGTGTGAGTGAGGGGACTACTTCTCTATAAATGACCTATTCTGGGACGCTGTTCAAATGGGTAGCGTAATAGGTACTCTTATTGTTATTAGAATTGTGGAATCTCTTCGATTAACACAGTTCTAGATAAATCCTCGATAAATACATCACAACGATCTTTCATCCAGATT
>JACKZZ010022199.1_pt1 | contig 23238 bp, 14 predicted proteins | sample 8027871 | NCBI WGS metagenome assembly JACKZZ01 (sample SAMN15724774, study PRJNA655200) | protist metagenome | isolation source: fluorescence activated cell sorting (FACS) single amplified genomes of... | place: USA: West Boothbay Harbor, Gulf of Maine | collected 2000-07-19 | reverse complement strand
AAATGTAAAAAAAAAAATATTATTTTTTCTCATACATCAATGTTTTTTTGCGTCATTCTCTTTCATTTTGGTTATCTTTGTACAATCTTATCGTGAAAAGTTTCTTGTTTCATTTGCAAGCGTGGAATTTAACGCTCGAGAAATTTATTATATATAGAAGATCAAGTATTCATCGAGTCAATCTGTTATAGCAAATTTAATTAGCCTTCCCCCGTGGTCCCACCAACGTTTACGCTTGCCAAAAAGGTAGAAACAGAAAGATATTACCCGTGAGTTAAGATCGAGATAGTAAAATATGGCTGTGTTGAAAGGAAAAAAAGCAAAGAAAGCAAAAAAGAGCAAAAAGGTCTCCGTGGCAAAAAAGAAGGAGAAGAAAGTTAAAAAGAAAACAAAAAAGAGCAAGGTGGCAGACAAGAAGAAAAAGAAGAAGAAGAAGAAGGGCAGCGACGAGGAAAGAGAGTATAAATGTCCTCATTGCCCAGAAGACCCCCCGTACGCGGGCGCAAGTGGGCTTTGGTACCACATGAAACGACACCACGGCGCAGTCACAAGGCCCTATAATTCGAAAAAAAAGCGAGAGAAACCTACAGATGTGTGTCCTGCGCGTGGGACGAAAGAGTCCAGCAAAGCGCCCAAGGCAACCCCTGCAAAAAAGAAAGGGTCCAAATCTTCCATCAACGTAGGAAAGATGGCAGGTGTGCTCAAAGCAAACGACCGCGTCAAAGAGGTATTGGGTAAAGCCGCATCGATCGACCCAATGCTGTTTTTGAGCGAAATCGCTGTGCTCCAAGACCGAGCTATGAGTGGAATTATGAACGGGATGACTGTCGTCGAAGCAGTTAAGAACGAGTCAATAACACTTAAGACGCCCTCGCCGATAAAACCCTCCTTTTTTTCTGGAAGCACGCGTAGCTTGCTGTTGCAATCTGCGGGCGGCGCCGCGGCCGTGGAAGATCTTTTGCTCTGCAGGGAAGATTTGGCCACTCATTTGAGGAGCCCCGAATCAAAGATTGGGGTTGTTGGAGTCAAGCGAAGCTTGCAGGTCTTAGGAGGACAAGACGAAGAAGAGAAAGAGAGTCGGAACGGAGGTAAGTATGGCAAGGCCAAGAGACGAAAGACCACATCGAAGAGTTCACCGCTCCAAGGTGTAATTAAACTGGCCTCGGGGGAGTTCGAGGCGTTCACTTCGGGTGCCGACGGTAAACACGTGTTCTTAGGGAGCTTTCCAACAGAGACGGAGGCGTTGCTTGCCTCGAAGGCGGCATCGTTGGGAAGTAGACTCAAAAAAATACAGCAGAATAGTCCAGAACGGTCGAACTACTACATGCCTAGTTCCAGGTTGATGCAGCGCTCGCCAGTAGCCGCTCATTGAACTGTGGTTAGTATCCATGTAGCATTAGAGTCATTCCAAAGAACGAAACAGTCGAAAGGGCTTATGTTTGAAACATTTTAAGCCGAGGTTCCACAGCCTTGTTCTTTTTATGGGCTTTTGGCGTTTTTTAAAGATAGAGAATTGTTTTTAAAAGGACGGAGGCAAAGTATTTTTTCCATTTGCGATAACACATATTAAGTAAAATACATATCTATATTGGATTAGGGTTTGAGGAAGCTAAATTTAATTACTTAAATAACAGCCAATTTTCTTGTGTTTTATCTAATATTAAATTTGTTTTTTCATATGAACTTTGGTAATAAAGAAGGGAGATTGATTCTCCAAAAGTGACTCTGATGGGTTCGGTGAAGAAGTGATTTACTCGCAAGAGTCTCCAAAGAGGGATGAAATTTTTAGGGACCTTTGACTGGGAGAAGAATCAATTTGTTGATTTCAGATCGCCTGTATAATAAAAAAACATTATACTGAGAGTCTTAAAGCATATGATATATGATACTCTATATAATTTGTTTTTTACTTGGTAAAAGTTCATTATAATTGCATGGAGTACATCTGAGAATGATAGTCAAGACTATAAGTGACCAGGGTATATCGATTAGTAAGACCAAAAGAGCAAAGATAAGTTCGCAGTTCATGAAGGAATGCAAACCTAGAATGTCTAAATCTAGATTTCAGTTCGCAGTACATTAATTTTAATTGCTTAAATAACAGCCAATTTTCTTGTTTTAATTTAAATAAATTGTATCATATATGGAGGAAGCTAAATTTTTATTATCATATGATATGATACTCTAAATAAAAACAAGAAAATTGGCTGTTGTTATTATTTAAGTAATTAAATTTAGCTTCCTCCTCTAAATAATAACAGCCAATTTAAAAAAAAAGTAAATTGGAAGAATATAACACTCCGACAACCAACGAAAAGAAGGAGGAAAAACGATTCATAATTGATAATAAAGTGAGAGTCTTAAAGCATACTATATATTTTTTAATACTGTAACTCAGCAAATACTTTAGGGTAAATTTATCTTATCAAAATGTGGCTGATTGGACTATTGAGAATTTCTGCGTTCTGCGTACGAGACGCCAAAGCCTTCCTGAACCTCTCAGTCGACAAGGCGGAAAGGGTCCTGCACACGAACTGCCTATTTTACTCCCAGGGGAGCACTCTATTTTGTTGAATGTTAGTCGGAACATTCATGGCGAACGTTGGCTACAATTTCTGATGCCGAAGGGCCAAACTTGCGTACCATTCTTATTATCATTTCAGCCAGCGAATTGGAGTCTGTAGACTCCACTAAACTTTGGCGCAGGTGATCGATGAAAAGTGTGTTGTATGTGTGAGCCATACACCCAGATTTTGCGCGCTGCTCTCCAGAAGAAAACACGGGCTTTGGTTGAGAAAATGATGACGGCATTTGACCCGAATTGGCCGTTTTTGACGTTGGGGAAGCCATTAACGAACTCAATTCGGGGCTAAGTTCACGGCAAAGTTTTTCTGGACCGATCCCTCTTTGAGCGGCCGGTGCGGGTGTCATCTGATCCGGGTACTTCTTGATGATGCTTTTCAAGCTTTGCTCTAAAGCAGTCACTCTATAGAACTGCCCTGGCCAACCGGGTATGTGGTACGGTTCAGAACTTTTCGTCAATATGTACGTTTCTAATGATGCGGCCGTGTTTTCATTTGAATTGTGTTTGTAAAGTTTAAACAAATTTCGGCAGTTTTGCAGCAAAAACATTTTGAAACCTCCACATCCCCGAACGTAATTCTTCCAATGCTTCGCCTCTTCCTTGGAAAAGAGAGCGCCTCCAATCCTCGACAACATACCGACCTTGCCCTTTTGCTTCTTGATATATGACAATAACGCATACTGTATTTGTTTTTCCATTCCATGCTGCTGCATTTTTGTTTTATGTTCAGGCATTCTTATTATCTAATGTGCGCCCACGGAATTATTTGGAAAAATGCAAACGACAACTCAGCGTAAGCAACTAACTAAGGGATCAGGGAAAATCTTATTGATGTCGGTCTGTTCTAGGCTGATGCGGTGGCGGCGTTGTGTTGTAAAGTTGGCGGCTAATTGTGTCAATAATTTTCAGTGCTAGGATTTTGTTCAAGGTAAAAAAGGTCGACGTTCCAATTTGTTCTATTTTCTTTTAAACTTTGTTCTTTTATATCCAATTTCTATTTCATTTTCTTTTGTTTTGGTACGTACGAATCACACTGAATAATTAGAATGATGATGATGTTATTATTATTATTATTTGTGTATTTTTTTATTATTAATTAGTCATGATTTTTGTTCTTCTTTCGTTTTATTCCCTTTCGCCTTTCTTTCTTTCTCTCTCTTCTTCTTCTTCTTCTTCTCTTCTCTTCTTTTATAATTAATTATTATTTTAATATCTTTCTTCTTCTATTATTCTATTCTATGTTATTAGAGTAAATACTATGCTAAGATGTGACAATTGTGATATTATTATTTCCACCACTTTCACAAATTTATTATTAAATCAATAATTAATTGTTCGATATTTTGTTATTGTTGTTTCTTTCTTTCTTTTTTTCTTCTTCTTCTTGCTTCTTCTTGTTGTTGTTGTTTTGTTGTACTTAAATAATATAATAATAATATAAATATTTATTTAATTATATCATCAAAAAAACAAAACAAAACAAAGAAGTTCACTCATCATTTTAAATAAAAACTACAAATGAAATTATATATGTAAAACTTGTCATAAAATTTCAGAAAACTTATTCCAGGAATACTTCATATCGAATGCACCCGCGTGGATCTCAAACCCCGTCATAGATAGGAATTTGACAACCGTCTAACAAAGCAAATTCTCTACACCATGGACGAGGAGGGGAAACAGTTTCATCAAGAAAATGACCTAACAAAATCGGTAGCGGCGGCAGCGGAATTGGGTGTAAGTACCCCGGAATTTTTACCCCTCTTGTCTTTCATTGCTGTCTAGCTGAAACCATGCGTAGCATGTTGATTACCGACAGACGAACGCCTCCATCTGTTTTCATCTTCCAGCACCACGTACTGCCTATTTTACGCATGTAAATATCTAACATTACCTCTTGTTATTTTTGAAGGACATTACTAAAGTTGCTACTTTATTACGAAAACACGGCGAGCCTGTGAACGATCCTGGAGGCAGTCACAACGTTTCAGCATTGATATATGCTGCCGCAAATGGAAATGTTGATATGTTGTCCTTGCTTATAAGTTCTGGAGCTGATGCAAACTGCAGCGATGCCTTTAAGACCACACCCTTGCATTATTGCTGCAGGCTGGGGTTAATTGACCTTGCATCCCGGTTAATTAACGAGGCTAACGCGTCCGTTGACAGACAAGATGTTAATGGAGCAACGCCATTGCACCTTGCTGCACACTACGGACATCTCGAAGCGGTACAAGTGCTTTTACTCGCGAATGCCGACCCAACGATAAAGAACGTATTCGAAAGAAAACCTTCAGATTTGTTGATAAATAGTATACGTCGGAGAGTGGGCCTCCTCTTTGACGGAACGGAAACGTTAGATGACATCGTTACTTTTTCTTTTTCGGAGGCATCGCTAAGGCTGCATTGCACGCAACAAGACAGTAGAGTAGAGTTCGACGTCATATCGCATTTAGCGGATAATCCTTATTTACGAAACATGCAAATGGTGCTTAAGGAATTACAAATAGGGCTGTCAAAGTTGACCAAATAATTAAGTTATTATTATAAAAAATGTGAAACAAAATATATGCTGTTATATAAAATTAATTCATGCATCCATTCGGATTATGCATGGACATCGCTGTCGTCAACTAAATTCAACTAAAATATGCAAAGATAAAAAAAACAAATTATATAGTATGTTTTAAATAATATTTTCATTTTATAAATTTATGTAACTTGCGGCCGGGTCAGCATAGCAGCTACACCAACTACAGCATCTTTCATATCAAAAAGGACAGGTTCAGAATTTGGTACAACGTAACCTTGCTTTCGTTTGCACTCAAGATCGCGTCTTGCGGTTACGAACGAAAAGTCAGAATCAGATTTTACACAGCCACTGGCCTCATCCTGGACTTCCTCCACCACGTGTAACAAGCCGCTCCGGACCAATCGTTTCCATGCATGCTGCACGCTTCCCATCTGCAAATCATCCACAACAATTCTTGCATTGCGGTTATCTTTGTTCAAGTACGCCGCTGCCCAAAACAGGTCCGATTGCGCAACCGTCTGTTCATGCCCCCCGTCTACAAAAAACAAATCCACATTTCCAAACACATTTGGACGTTTGTCTGCGTATAAAGGTAGGGTCTCTAAAGAATTCCCAACAATTAATTGAAACCTGCCCGGAAAATGCGAGCGTAAATATTCGGCAGCAGGGAAAACGTACCCATGCTCTCCGAGATCAAAAGATATCACGCTGGCTTCAGGATTGGCAAACAGCCACAGGAGCGCAGAGTGCCCTAAATTGAAACCGCATTCTACAATGATGCGGGCATTTGTGGAGGTTGCCAATTTCATTTTCAGTTTCATCAGTTCCAAGTAATACAACGAGCCCCCTTCCGCGAATCGCAAGTCAAACCCCGCAGACTGAAGGTATTCCGAGAGGTGGTTTACATGGTCTATGTACATTAAGAGGAGAGCATTCTGAACGCGATTGGACAGCAAATGTAGACATTTTTGTCGCTCGTTCTTTGCTATCCCGGAACAAAACTCGTCGATCCCCGGTTTACTTTTACCAGTCTTGCTTGAAATGTTTAATGCCAGTATTGTGTCACCAACCTCCACTGAGATAGTTTTGTAGGCAGCAAAGAGGCGATCGGGGGCCGTGCAATTGCCCGTAGGGTAGGATTGCAACGATTTCTGCCCCAATGGGTCTACTTCTGTGAAAATGCTTCTTTTTGCAGAATAGGAGCCCCCAACCAACAATGCGGCAAGCAAGAAGTGAAGGTGCATCATTTCGGTTTCTACGATGCGGCGAAGTAAGCGTTTACGCTGATTTGCGTCTCTTGTTTTCATAACTAGACGTTTCAAATATTCCCTCGAAAAACATGGGGATCAAGGAGAGATCGAAACCCCACCAATATGCATCAACAAAAAACGTTTTGTGAGTCACTCATATGGAGGTGTGAGTCGTGAGAGAGTTGTTGGTGTATTATTTATCAATAATAATCAATAAAATTAAGTGGATTTACCCTAAACTTAACACTATTTGTCAATGAGGAGGAGGAGGCAGGGGGCAGGGGTTAGAAAAATAGCGCTATTCGCTCGCGTTCCAAAAAACACAAGGAAAAAAACAGCCAATTTTCTTGTGTATTAAATATCCTGATGATAAAAACAAGAAAATTGGCTGTTATTTAAGTGATAATAAATAGTATATTTATGGTTTGTAATATTTAAAGCATTTTTATTTGTTTTTTTTCTAATGGTGTATCTTGTTTTGCCCTCTTTTGGAACTATGATATTTCCATTGGTTCCGGTCCCTTTCTTATGTAGAAACGCAAACGTTCCACGCAATTCTATAGACCTCCCCCCTTTTCAACTTTTACAAGGCATCGTCGTCGACCCTTTCATAAAAGAGCACGTACGCACTACGGCCATCTGCATTTTGAACTTCACTCTCAGACACATTGCTGTCGTTGAAAGAGAGCCATTTGCCATTCACCCAGTTCCTTGCGGTAGCTGTGTAGTGCCCACCTCCTAGCCCCCCCATATGATTCGATACGGCAAAAAGTTGGTACTTCGATTCCATATTCATATCTGGTGAGCCAGGAGACAAGTAGGATTTCAAATCTAAGTCTTTTGATGGAATGTTGACGTTCACGTCCAACTTGCTGCGTCGGTATTTTCCATGCTGAAACCGCTTCAAATGGAGAACGAGGACGCGGGGAAGTTTCCACAACTCGATTTTCTTGAAAGCTTGCTGCTGAGTCTTGCACTTTGGACACAACCATTCGTCTTTGCTGCCTAACTGCTCTTCAGAGGTAAACAGATTCAAGGCGTCTAGTAAATCGATGCTATGCGCCTTTTGAGAAAGCCTGTCTCCTCGCCGGGAGTTCTTGCCCCCCTCTGGCAAATTTAACGGGAGCGACAAGTACATGAAAGGGTCGAAGGTTACCGAGACGTGATTGCACGATCTGTCTGCGCAACTTAGCCGGCTCTTGTACAACCCGTGGAATAAATCAACAATTATTGAATTGTTCCGAGATATGTGGTAGTTCCAGGTCTCTTGGGCAATGAGAGCGTCTGGTCGACCGTCGTTCTCTTCTTGCTCTACGTATGGCTTAACTCGAACACGATTCAGGTCCTCGTGAAGTCCATCGAGGAGAAAGGCCAACAATTCTTGAGAATCGTGCTGCCTCATGCCCACAAATTGGGGCGCAAACTTGGAAATGGTCTTCTTGAAATTCCTAGGTACAAAAGAACCCGTCCCCTTCGCCCACAACGAGGCTACCAAGGCCGCGTACTGGTTTGCAATTTCTCCGTTCATCCCAAGAGGGTTCTCCGTGTTTATATCCGCTATGTAATGGTTTCCAAGAAAAAACTTTGTCAACTCCTTCGTGTTGCTGAGGCATTGCAGGGCAGAGTTCATGAAGCACGTGTTTCCGATGTTTTGAAGGCCTACCTGGCCGGCGCCTCGCACGAGCTGGTTAATATTGGGCATGACGAGCGACGCATTGCCACTCTCGTCCCCTTCTTTCGCGGTCCCCCGAAAAGAATTAGAGGGTCCGGATGACGAGCTTTGTCTAATTTTTCCGTTGTTGTCAATGTAACTGCCTTCGCTACGATTATTATTGTTGCCGCCTCTGCCCTTTGAATTTCTGGTGCCGTCGCCCATCGCTCTACCGTTGTCTATGTTCTGGTTATAAGATCTTCGCCGGCCCCCTTCCCTGCTCCCAAGACTGCCCCCTTCCAAATTCACCCTGTGGGAAGGCCTACCGCCCGCTCCGCCGTCTTTGCTTCTACGAGACGAGTTTCTTGTTGCACGGCCAGACAGGCTGTGCTTCTTGTAATTCGTCTGTAAGTCAGCATCTAACGCAGCGGACGCCCCGGATCCGAAGCTTGCTATTTGAGACCTTCTGCCACTTGAGTCTGTATTTTTCGTGCCTCTACCCCTATTATTCTGTGGAAGGGCTGCCGATTTTCCCGTTCTTTTGTCCAACGACATGTTTCCGAGACTTTCCTCAACCAAGTCAAAGGCAGCCCCAGCTGTCGAGGACAAAAGGCGTGACCTCACACCACCTTCGGACTCGGGAACGGTAAGAGAAACCCGGCCGTGACTATTATCAGTCGTAGGCGACGTTCCTTGTACCGAAGATTTCCCCGCGTTGGCCCGCGAACGACGCCTTTGCTCTCTATCACTGGCAATGGGCGTCCCGCCTTTCCGGCCGCCGGCCTTTCTATCAGCATAGCCGTTGTAAAACGACATGGTCTAACCAGCCAAGCTAGGCTCTTCAGAAACGACGAGCGAACCCTTGGTTGAAAGCTATCTTTCACTCCCTCTTTCAAAACAATACTCTTCGTAAAGGCAAACAAACAAAGTTGTGCAACGCAATCAACGAACGTTTTCAATAATTTTTATTTGTTTGTTAAATGTTTCATACGAAGAATGAAGGTCGTAGATTAATAATTAATATATTATTACTTCTTATTGATATTTTTTCCAACTGTGGTGTGATTTTTTTTTATTTAATAATTATTATTAATTACAATAATAATAATAATAATAATAATAATAGAGGAGTAGTAGAAGAATACATTAAAGATGATCTTTTTTTGTTCTTCTAATAAAATAATAAAATAAATAATATTCTTTCCCCTTCTCCATATTCCACTCACAGCTTCACATATGTATTATACTTAACTAAGACGAATATAGTACCTGTACTCGTATACTCTTATATAGAACGACTACGAGGACTCCTCGTTTTAATTGCCTCTCATACTCTCATATCTCAAAATAATTGGTTGTCGTTATTTTTATTTTTTATTTTTAAGGTATTTAGTAGGGACTTGTTTTCCTTCCTCCTACAGTTAGTTAGCTACGAGGGTAGACACTATTATTAAATTAAAATAATTAAAATAAATAAATAAATAAATAAATAGCACTTGTCGTTACATTCCATTCTAAATTACTATTATATCAATACTACGGTAGGTATACTATATCTCTTATTGACTCCTCATATACGTAATAGTAGTGCTATAAATAAATTTATTACGAAACCATAGCTTCTATTCTACGTCCTCGTTATTAGCAGGGCTTACAGGGCACAACTTAACAATGAAAAAAAAAAAAGTGCGCTTCTTCTTTCTTCTCTTTCTTCTGAATTTCTCTCTTCTCTCTCTCAAAAAAAGAAAGTAGTTAGTCAGTGTTCACTACGGTAGGTACTGGTACGATAAAATATGAATAGAAAAACACCACAATAATATATATTAGTACTACTCTTTCACCGATATTACTAAATTATTTAACTGTATAATAGTAATTTATTCATTGATAATTATTGCATTGCATGCGTTCAATTAGTAAACATGGATAAGGGAGAGGTGAGGAAACGAACGATCGATTTTCAATAGATCATCTCAGGTTTCTCATACTATTTATACATAGACACGGTGCCCGGAGAACTGTACAAATGTCCGGTTACACCATAGCAGACATAGAAAGGTCGGTGATCAAGGGTGAGAACGATGATTTCAAAGCCATCATCAATGAATTGTCGAGGAGCAAATCGCCAGTGTCGCCGGCGCAGGGTCCCAGCAGCATAGACTATTTCAAGCTGACGCCGTTGCATTTGGCTGCTGGACTCGGACACACTGGTGTTGTGAAAACGATTTTCGATTTTGAGTTTGTGGCGTTACCTGGGGTAGATCTGGGGTGTTCGACATCCTCTGATGTCAATGCGAGGACCCCGCTTCACCATGCTGCATCATGCAAGAATTCGTCTCCTACGCTTCGGCTTTTGGTAGAGCACGGCTGTGACGTCAACAAGCAGGACTCCATGGGCCGAACACCCGCTCATGTTGCGATGTACACCGGAAGAAACGAAAACATACAGGAGCTCCTTTCTGATGATAATCTTAAATCGTACTCTGAGAACGTAGTGGACAAGGCTGGGGTTTCCCTGTTTGCGCTGGCAATTCGGTGCGGAAAATTCGACATTGCGGAAAAGTTGTACACCCTCTGGAACTGCAATGCAAAGGCCTTTTCCGTCGATTCGAAAAGCGGGGAGGAAGAATCGAAGGGGGGATCAAAAGAAAAGACAGGTAAGTGCGCAGATTGGGAAAAGGATCCGGCGGTCGTTTTTGAAGAGTTGGTTGTGGCTGCGCCTTTTGCCACCCGTCCGGGCGAAGAGAGTCCGTTTTTAAGGATGTTTTCCAATTTTGTCGGCATGGTGCGCGACAATCTACATCTTGACGAAGACGAATTGTTGTTTTCGTGCGGCCGGGGCCTTTTTGAACGTTTGTACACAAGCCTTTTGATGACGCCAACGAAAAATTTGTCCTCGGAGGGGGTCGATCGTGGCGCCACTTTGTTCCGCACATGCCTTGGCATTGTCCAGAAATTCGGCCTTGTTCTCGATGCCTTCTCGTTCACTAATGGTTATAAATGGAAGGTCGAGTGTATGATTTGCCACGAGCGCCTGTCTCTATCCGATTCGATCAAGTACCACAGGGGGCATACATGTTTGTCCTATGGAGCGATGGAGGGTAATACAAAAGCTTGCGTGGCATTTTTGGATTTTGTGGACGCCTTTCCGTATGCTTCAAGTGATGATGAAATGGAACTGAAAGACAAGAAACGGGACCCAATAAGGTGGGCCGCAAAGTTTGGTCATTTGGAGACTGTGAAAACGTTATTGGAGCACGATCTCTTTCAAAGCTATGATGGGTCTTTCAGTTTAAGGGCGGCTGCTACTCATGGCCATGTAGAAATAGTTGAATTTTTGCTATCCTCGTCGTTGGCGGACACGAAATCCGTTGGTCCTGCTCTGCTGGCCGTCTCTTCCGTGCGCAGCGGTGAGGTCGCTAAGGACGAACGCGCGCTTCAAATTAAATCCCTCTTGCTGGAAGCTTTCGACGTTAGCGCTGAAAGTGATGACACTGTTGCACAAATTTTGTTTGCGTTGATGTCAGCACATTCCACGTGCTCTCCGGAAAACATTTTGCAAATATTAACCTACACAGGTAAATGCAAGCCCCAAATGTTACGGTCCTGCAGTTTGGAGTTGCTGTCCATTGCTGCTAGAAGCAACCGCCTGGTGCTTGGGATGCCCAGCATACTTTTAAAGAACACTGGCCGTTTGCCCTTGCGTTACGATAGTCGCGGCTGCCTGCCTATACACTACGTTGCCGCTTCAGGGAACGCGGACCTTTTGTTTGAGCTAAGAGAAGCGTACAAAGTCGCCGATTCCAGTTTATCCCCCTTTCTATGTCCTATGAAACCAATAGACGGCGTCGCTGACAGAAAATTTAACGCACAGAACGCTTTGGAGATTTTAGCATTCTCGGGAAATGTTACCGTGCTTCGGCAAATTTTCTCGGGCCTTGGGCTGACAGACTGCCTTTCCACAGCTCAGCAAAGTTCTCTGTGTGCCCAGGCCGGTCGAGGAGGCTTTAAGGATGTAGTAACGCTTGTAGTAGCGCAATTCCCCGCCTCCGTGGGGCACGCATATGACGCCGCCGCACTGGAAGGTCATTTTGGTTGCGTTACGGCGTTGCAAAATGAAGGGTACCCCCATTTGTTGGAACGGCAGTCGGGAAGGCGGTTTGGGTCACACCGGTGGTCGTTGCTGCACCTTTGCGCATTCTTTGGGGATATCGAGTTAGCGCATCGTTTGCTTTCTTCATGCACCCCGGGACGCCTAAAATCATTCACGAACATGCGTGACTCAGCCGGATACACTCCTCTGCTGATTGCGAAGGCGTTTGGTTCGCAAAAAATGGTTCACTTGCTGACTGGGTTAGAAAGTACTGATATGCAAAGCAAATCCCACAAGATCTCCATGCTGTGGAAATACATTACCCATACTAGTGAACGACCCAAGCCTAACTTGCCTAACCCTGCTTACTGCGGCATCCGGTTCAGTTACGAGCCTGACGAAGAATGTTTGCATGGAAAGGTGCTGAAGTACCATCCCCCAATCGATACTCACGACGGCAGTGGACTGTTCGAGGTTGAGTGCCCGAATTACGAGAGAGAGGCGATAGAAACTAAGCTGTTGACCAAAAAAGATTTGTTTCGAATCCTTGATGCTCACCCGTATTTCGAGTATGAGGTTTATTGGCATTACTTTGAAACATTAGATGATAGCACACCATCGGTTGGGGATGCGAACGACCCAAATTTACCAGACGACCCTGTCTCAAATACTGAAGGGTACGACAAAGTTCACCTGTTGAACCAGGCCAGGTTGGCAAGAAGGTCTAGTAAAGCATCGATGTGGAAAGAGCAAATAATTGACGGGGTTTCTATGGACGATTTAGGGAACAACGCTTGGCTCAAAACTTGCCAAGAATTGTCAGTAGACACTTTACAGGAGTTTGGGGACGGCGAGTTTTTGCAGGAATGGAATTTCAGGCACACGTCCCTGTTGCACTTTTCTGCGAGGAGGGGGGCTACGGGATTAATCAGGGCATTGATTAGGGGCGGCGATCCTGTAAATCTCCCAGACACGAAACAGGAAGTCACGCCGTTGATGTACGCCCTCTGTTACGAACAAGTTGACAGCGTGCAGGCTTTGCTTGAAGGTGGCGCGGACCCTTTTCTGTCATGCCCGTTGCCTGGAATTTCCGATGACATTTCGCCACTCAAATGCGCAACAGAAACCAAGAATGCTGACTTAAAACAATTGATTGAAAGTGCAATATCGGAAAACAAAAAATCCAACGCATTGCGTCAAGAAAAACTAAAAGAGTCAAAAGAACGCCACAGAAAGTCTAAAGAAAATTTGAAGTGTCGATTGTTGCCAACGTCGAGACAAGTGCCAGTGACCGCCGACGCCCCTTTTCTCAATAAGGTGGGCGTTTTGCCCCGCTTGCAGTCCCAGCCACGCCCACCGCCACGCGGGCCACCACCCATCGTCTTGAGAGGCATAGGCTCTGCCATCGCAAGTACAACTCATGTACAGGGAAGACAACCACCACGTCCTATGGGCAAACCGCCACCAAAATTTCAAGGTGGTCGGCCGTCTCGACCGCCCCCGCGCCCTCCCCCAGGACGACCTCCGATAAAAACCAACATTCAGTCGCCGTTGGTGCAACGGACTGCGTCTTCCATTAGACCCAGAATAGGCAGTAGACCCGGGCTACACCAAAATGGAATGTCTAACCGGCTTGCGAAGATATCGTTGAAAGGGCTCCCAAATTTAAAGAAATGAAAATTTAAAAAAAAAACTAATATATTCTAGATTTAACTAAATTGACTGTCATGTGAAAAAACAATTATGTAATAGTATGTTTTAAGACGCTCTCTTTTTATCAATATTTTTTTCCCCCCACATTTATGGTTCTTTTTTCGTTGTTTGAGACTATATGTGACATCGTACTTCGTTTTAAAAGATTAAACCACAAGAGCAAAAATAAGTTCAAAATTTAGAGTTCAGTTCGCAGTACATTAAGTTTAATTATCATACCTAAATATAATAACAGCCAATTTTCTTGTTTTAAAAAAGAATAAAAACACTTAAAAAACAAAAAAAATATAGAGTAGTAGTATGATAGCCAATTTTCTTGTTTTTAAAAACAAAATAATGGCTGTTACACTCAATGGCTGTTACACTCTTGTAATATGAATGTAACAGCATTTAAAAGTAACTTTTGAATAGAAGAATTCTACACAAGAGTATAAAAAGTTTTTTTCTTTAATATACTCCGTACACAACCGCATAGAAGTGTGTAGTGCAGCAACAAATTGACGGAAGAGAGATTCCCATAAGGTTCCATTACAGGGGTGTCAGAAAAAACAAATTATTAGGGGTGTTAGATAAGCTAAAAATGGCATGTTTCGTAATTAAGATAAAAGATGTTAATTTAAAAAATCGTCGGCCGCCGCCGCTGCTGGGCGCGCTCACTGCTTCTTTTTGCGCCCCGATGACTTAGAGCGGGTGCTCTTCTTCTTTGCAGGGGTCGATTTTTTCTTGGCCGGCGTCCTGGACCGCGATTTCTTCTTCAGATTAAAGGCCTTGTCGCTGAGAACAGCCTCGGCGCCCGGCTGATAGTCGTACGAACCGGTGCGGTCCTCACCACCGTACATGCTTTCTTTGCCATCCACCCAGCGATCAAAATTGTAATCGTACACGTTCGGGTGGGCGAGAATTTGCCAGCACGTCGCCGAACCCTGGCCGGAGGCGATCACGCTGTATGCGAGAAAGAACTCCCACATGCGAAACAGGCGCTCACCCGTCAGCGTCTCGCGCTCGGCGTCAATCTCACCGGAGAGAATGGCGTCCTTGCGCGACATCCAGTTGTCGTACCACTTGTGCAGCGTGTACGAGTAGTGGCGACCGATTTTTTCCACCGTTTGCACGGCAAACCCCGCCAGCTCCAACTGCCGAACGTACCAGTTCAAGGGAGTGGAGGCATCGGCACCGGGGAAAATGTACTTGTTCATGAAGAGACCCCAGGCGACGTCCTCCCAGTTGGAGCCCTGGCGCAGACCGGCGACCTGCATGAGGAACGCCCCCTCGGTCTCGGAGGTCATGCGCTCGCGAATCTCCTTAAGGTACGGGTCGACGAAATTGTTGAGGCCGACATGTTCTGCCATTTCAATCGATGCGATTTTGTCAAAGGAACGATCCGAAGGAATGTTACGGTAGTCCATGTGCAGGATTTCCGAGTTCTTGCAGCTTTCGGCCCTGGCCGCGTCGTCGCAGTACTGCTTGCCCTCCGAGGAGAGCGTAACACCCGTCGCCTTCGCGCCGTATTCGCGCGCGGCGTGGCGCACCAGAGTGCCCCACCCGCAACCGATGTCAAGAAACGACTCGTCCTTCTTGAGCTGAAGCTTGTCGCATATCGTCTGGTTCTTGTTGAACTGTGCCTGCTCGAGGGCGCCGTCGGCGGCGGATCGATGGTAATCTCCGTGGTCCGAGTGAAACAGCGGGATTTCCTTGAAGATGCCGGAGGTGTAGTTCATGGCGTCACCCATGAAGGCGTGAAAGAAAGCGTTACCACGATCGTAATGTTCTTCGATTTCTTTCGTCGTCGACTCGACGTCCTTCATGGAGGAGTTGCCGTAGCCAAAACCGCCGCGAATGGGAACGAACTGGGAGAGGAGCCAGAAGACCTGGCGCATGGTCACCTTGTAGTTGACGAACTTGTTGCGGTGCTTGTTCAGGCACATAAAGCAGTCGCCGCCCTCGCAGTTCTTGGAGAACGCAATGTCTCCGTCGACAAAAAATTCGTAAAACTCGCACATGGGAATCTTGCGGAATTTGTACAGGGCGCGAAGCTTGTCTGCATTGGGCCCCTGAAACACGAGGTACTCCTCGGTGTCATCGCACTGGTCACCGCTGTGGTACCAGAAGTTGTACACGAGGTACACGAGGATCGACGGAGCGGTCATCCATGCCAGTGCCTCGAGGCACAAACGTTGAGAGACTTCGTTGCCCCACGCGGCGAGGACATCGTAGCCAGTCGCGGAGAGGGTCGTCTGGAGGTTGTACGCTCCGTAGGTAAAGGTGCTGATGAGGGTGACCAGGAGCGGGATGAGCATGACGAGGACAATCGTCGGGTCGGTCCACCGGGTGGCCATTTGTGAGGCGAGGAGAAGCTTTTCCATGTTTTCTAAGCTACCCAATAACCCAAATACAGTTCGTCGACGAGTATTGCGTCAAAAAGAGTCGATATTTAAATGCAGGCAACAATTCAAATCCTTGCAAATTTATCAAGTTATCAAAGAATTGATAGAGAAACAGTTCGAATAACGATATCGTTTGAAAGACTTCCACTGTCCACCTTTCCTCCCTTTCATGTTTAAAATGGTAAAATGATATCTCGGATCAAAAGGAAGATGTGTGACCTTTGTGTGGTATTGATAATATTTTTTTTATATTATTATTAAGATGGTGATAGTATAGGTATTATAGAAATGTGGTCAGCGGTCGGTCGTTCGGTCGATATGATCAAATCGGTCGGATCGATTGTTGTTGGTATTTTAAATTATATTTATTACAATACCTTCCCTTCCTATTTCATACTTTTTTACGGTTGGTACGGAACGTTTTATACCGTAGGTATTTAATACCGTACCTTCTGAATTATTAATTTTTTTTCTTTTTTCTTCTTCTATTCCGTTCTTCCTTCTTCTTTCTGCTTTCTGCTTTCCCACCGACCGACTGACTGACCTCTCTATAGCTACGTACAATGGGTCCTCTCCTGTGCCTTTGTTAAAACCTGTGGAAAAGACCCACGTATGTGACCTATTAGAATACCTGCTGTGTGGTTCATTGTTATTAAATATGGTACAGTATTAATTGGGTGGCTCCGTCGTGACAAGTTCTAGAACTAAGGAATTTTTATAATATTTATTCTTTAAAAACAATAATATTGTATTATAACTATAATGATGAAGTAATAAATGGGAAAATAAATAAACCTTACTTATACATCCATCGTATTTCATATCCTGTGTTTATATTATAGATAAGCGATGAAATGTAGGGACCTTCTTTTTTTAATAAGTATTGATAGGTATATATAGTAAATAGTATACAAATAAATGCTTTTTTTGTTTTTGATTGATTGTGGTGGTTGTGCTATCAAGATGCTCTAGTCCTGTACTTAAAATGTCGATTATTGTGGTTCGATTAGTTAAAAACATCCTTTTGTAAACTTATATTAATTTTTCCTATATGATAGAATTCTCCACATCGTCCTTGATATCAAAACCCATATGAATATCGGAATAGCATAGAAATGAAAACTCCACCACCAATTCTTTAATTTTTCCTTCTTTCCTACGTACCTACCTGTTACGGTGATTGATACTCTCTACAATTACTATTTAAACTATACTACTGTATACTCTTCTTGTCTCGTCTCAATTCTCAATTTAAAAAAGATGAGTTGAATGAATTGAAGTGATGATGTTCGTACTACAGGTCGGTATTACTGTATACTTTATTACAATTTAAACTATTCAATTATGATACAGTATAGTTTAAATAAAAACAAAACGGCAGCAGGAGGCAGGAGGCAGCAGCCAGCAGCCCTAGCCAATTCATCATCTCATTTCATTTCATCTCACCTCACCGATCAGATGCCGCGTGGCTATTTTTTATAGGATGTTATATTGTATACTAATAAAATATTAACTACAATATAAACCATTATGCGTTTCATATTATTCACCCTTCCTTAATAGCACTTACACAGCACAGCACAGCAGAGTTTTCGTAGTTCCGTTCATAATTTTAAAAGTGTAGTCAGTAGAACAGCATGGATGTCAAGTGGTATAAATAGAGAATTAACATAGAAATAGAAACAGTCGTCTCGCTTATTATAAAAGTAGCGAAAAAGGAGCGTGAGTAGCAAAAGGATCCATGCTATGCCATACTATTTGCTTCAATATTAAATTATTTATGAAAGATCTTTTTCCTCAACTGTATTATTTTATAAAATCACCATCTCTTGTTCCCTTCATAAATTAAGTAAAACTATATACATAATCAAATAATATTTATTATGTTTCTATATTCTATAGAATGTATATAATTATATTAATCATTACATGATATATATATGTATACCTTAATTATTGAAGAGACAACATTTAATTCGGTGGTGTGTGTGGTTGAGAAGGAATCTCAAATCGGATAAAAAACATAAATTACCTATTTAAAATATATATACTATAATTAATAAAACTACAAAAGAGATTAAAGTAAAGAAGAGATCGAAAGAAGATACAATATTTCTTACAAGGAAGAAAGAGGGCGAAAAGAGCGAAGAGAATATTGTACGTAATAAAGCGATAGTAGAACGACTACTGCCTATAACCTGTACAATAAACTCTTCTTCGATAAAAAAAATAAAAGAAAGAGGAAAAAATAATAATCTATTAATTATTGATCTAAAACACACGACAAACGATGCCGGCCGCCCATCCTCTTCCTCCCTACCCCTACCCCAACAAAAAAAAATATAATAAATAATAATAATAATAAAAAAAATAGAAGAAAGAAGAAGAAGAAGAAGAAAAGAAGAAGAAGAAATAAAAAAAATATATAATAATACACTGTAATTAATATTCTCGAATCCAATCCAATTGCAGTACCCGTACCATCCATGACAAGTGATGTATACATTAACATACTTCTTTCTACGTATGGGTGGTATCGCTAATTTTTTCACAATCGGCTCACAGACGCATACGCGCACAAACAGTAACATACCGAGGACTTAAGAATTGAAGATTTATCGAAACACTATATACAAAGACCAGGAACAGTATGAACACCCGTGTACTTTTGATTGCGCTTTTGTGCGCCTTGATTGCGACAATGGTCGTTTTCCCAACCGTTCGCGCGGCGGAAGAGGAAGATGATTACGATGATGCAGCCGCAGAAACCACGGAGGAGGCTGCGGAAGAAGAAGATTACGACAACGCTTACGAACCCGACCAAGTGAACTTGCACCCGCTTACAGATATGCCTGAAGCTTCCCCAGACGTTATCACCTCGTACTTTTTCACCAAAGGTATTGAAAGCGGCCTTCCAGTTGGCGAAGAAGCGAGTGTTGTTGTTGGCCTTATCAACAACGGGGAACACTCCATCAACGTGACCCGTGCCATGGGATCCCTGAACTCCCCTTTCAACTTTGGGTTCTACGTGCAAAACTTCACCACGGGGCCAGACCAACAAGGCGGACGCGTATACCAACCACAAGTTGAAATCCCAGCGGGCGAAGAGCGCTCCATCGAGTTCTCGTTCACCCCACGTGAAGACATCGAGCCCGTTGATTTCGTACTTTGTCTGACTGTATTTTACGAGGACGACGAAGAAACTTTTAGCTCTCACTTCTTTAACCAAACCGTAAAGTTCTACGAACCAGCATCGGAAATGGATGCGCAATCTGTGTTCACCATGACGGTCGGCGTTGGTTTCGCACTCACGTTGACGTACGTCCTCTTTAACTGTGTTGTCGGTGGAAAGCGAAGGGCCATTAACTCCGACTCCAGCGGCAAAGGCAGCGCCCAAGACTGGATTGACGCCAGCCACCTTTCCCAAACGAAAAAGAGGGGATCTTCGTCTCCTCGCAAGTCGGTGAGAAAGAGGAACTAAACAGCCCGCTGTTCGCACTCTGGTCGTCGAGAGAAGAGGCTAAAATTATTTCTTTTTTATAAAAAATGAGTAAAATGCGCTTTTTTATATATTTTTTCAGGTTTTTTCTTCTTTGTATTTTAACAGGCTAGTGTTGACCTCGCTGGTAGTGCGCTGGTTTGCATTTGGTTTAGATCTTAAAGCCAAGGGAGGTACTTTGCTTTCTACAAACCTTCAACATGTACTCATCTTCTGGCCCAAAGAAACCGTCTCTCCTTTGAAGGCGCAATAAATAAATTTAAGAAATTCATATGTGCATATTTATGACCAAAGCGTCACTTGGATGCTCGATGCGCTGCAGACGGAGGCTCTGCCGGTACACCAGGCGAATGGGAACAAGTGTCGTGATGATGGACCAGAGCACGACGCTGCTAAATCCTGGTGTTTATTAATTTTTTATATGAGTATTAGTGTAGCAGTAAAAATGGAAGATGTACTTCGTATTAAGTCTAAACGGTACATAAATTTTAATTACTTATCTACGAGTGGAACACCGGATGAGGAAGTTGATTATGGGTCATGTGGAAGCAGTGTTAATCCATCTAGACTGATTCAGACCATAAATGGAGTACATCTGAGAATGATAGTCAATACTAAGTGACAAGGGTATATCGATTAGTCAGACCAAAAAAGCAAAGATAGATTTCAGTTCGCAGTGCATTTAATTTTAATTACTTTTAAATAACAGCCAATTTTCTTGTTTTTAATAACAGCCAATTTTCTTGCCTAAACGGAATGGTGTGTATGTGTATCTCTACTAAATACCCTTAAAATTGATGGGTTCGGGGGCTGCTGCCTCCTCGGCCGTCCCCCCTCCCAGAGTTGCGCATTTCGTTCCGTCGAATCAGATTCTGCTGTCGCCCGACATTTTGAGGGTTGTAAACAACAGCTTGTTGAATATATTCCACTTCTTTGTCCGTCGGCCGCCAATTCTTCAAATGCTCCCGGCGATCTCGATACGAATGTATGTGGTTGACGGGGTCGGCCACACCAACGTTGAGCTTGTTTGCGGACGGAGCAAAAATGGTCACTTGGGACGCAGAGCCCCCGCCTGTTCGACCACCCTTGTCTCGGTTCCAAGAACTGTTGGTAATGCTTCTAGCTGATCCCATTGCATTTTGTACGGCTGTTTCGCCATGACTCTGCTGGTTCGGGTTCGTGTTGTACCCGTTGTCGTTTGTTGACGCGCTGCGAAGCTCAAACACGGCGCGGACCATTTCGTCCATCTCCAGGGTGCCACCCCCGTCTTTGTCAAAGAAATAAAACATCATGTCGATGTCCTGCCTCGTAATTTCATGGCCCTCCTCTGTCACCGCAAATTTTGACAGCATGTCCGCGAACTCTTGCTTGTCAAGCACCCCGTCCCCGTTTGTATCGTACCTTTTGAAGGCGTGCATTATCCGCCCCATATTTTTCTTCAAGACTGCAACCAACCGAGGCGCCAAGTCCTTGGTCCCGATGCGAAGGATGCTTCTCTTTTGGATCCTGTCCCGCTCGTCTTGAAGCGCATTTGCGTCCCTACCAGCCGTCCTTTCTTTGTACAGTCGTTCAAACTTCAAAAATGTGTTGTCCCACTCCCTGGTTTTTTCGTCTTGCAGTCGGTTTATTAACGTGTCATACTTTATCCGGTTTTCCTGGTCCGTTTGGAATTCGGTGTTCATCAAGACCAGGACTTCCGCTTTGGTCAAGGGGATGCTCAGCATGGTCAGGATGGAGCGCAACTCGTCTGGGTCTATGAAGCCGTCGTTGTCCACGTCGTACTGCCGAAGGAGGCTGTACAGCTGGCTCGTCTTGGCGTTTTGAAACTTTTTTCGTAAAAAATTCATGGCATGGCTCAATTTCTCCGCACTGACATCTTCTTCGCTGCGGCCCCCGAGGACGTCGACGCTTGAAACCTCGCTCATTTCTTCCCCCTGGCCCGGCAACTTCCCCCTACCCTCACCAAGCTCGTGCTCGGGCTCGTGGTCCCGTATTGCTTCGAGGAACTCTTTGGAGCTGACCTCGCCACTCTGGTCCTCGTCAAAGTACATAAATATAGCCTCCATTTCGATATCGTTCAGGTGAACGTTCATCATCCCCAGCGCCCTCCTCATTTCCTCACGGCTCAGCGTTCCGTTCTCGTCGTTGTCCCAGAAGTTGAACGCACGGGCGAGGGACGGGTGCGCTGCCATTTTCTCGTGCAACAATTTCAAAGCGTTGCGCACCCTGTTCCTCCAAATGTCGGCCTGTGCCTTTTTTCGAAGCAGCGCGGTTCGCCCGGCGACGTTGCTGTCGTCCGTGGGCATTTCGTCGCCCCCTCGACTTATCAGATCAGAACGTTTTATCCCGATGTTCCTCCGCCTTGGACTACCCTGCGAGTGCCGCCGCAAGCTTAGGCTGTGGGGGCTCTTCGGGCTGTGCACTGTCAAGAGCAGACTCCCTATTCCCGGTCCTTTTAAATACGATGACCGGCCCTCCCCTTCGTTCGGGGGCTTTAGCCCGTACGCCCAAGACACTCCAGCACGCCGTTGCGGAAAAGGGTTTATTGGTGGGGCCTCGTAGTCACTATCCACGGCGACCTGGGTTGCTGCGCCGCCCCCCACTGGGGCGTTCAGAAGTCTTACGTTGCTGGTGCCCAGTGCCCTTCGGGCGTGTCTACCCCCGCTGTCTACGGGCTGCCTGCCGCGAGATCCCCCGTGGTTTGGGTCTCTCGGGGAGCGGTTGGGTCTAAATTTCGATTCCCGGAGAGGGCGAAGACTGTCCATAGGAACCCCCCCGAAGCCTTTTGGTCCACCAGGTCGCCGGGCCATAATTGAGTGCAGTAGTTCAACCCAAAGGTTTCTTTATTCGCGAACAACGGAAAGACAGGCAAGATTGAAGAACAATGTCGTCTCTCACCGTAGTGGTTGTTTTGCAAAGTCGGCGAAGAAGAACAAAAAAAGGCCATGAAAAGAGGGTTAGAAAAAAGCACACAAAGTCCTCTACGACTGACTATTCGGAAAGGAAACGTTTGTAATAATAATCGTTCGGAGAAAAAAAAAGGGCAAAGAAAGAAAGAAGCAAAGAAGGAGACGAAGTTGCTATGATGTTGTGGGTATTCTTTTTTTGTTTTCTAGTACTGGTACCGTACGGTAGTAGCTAAAATAATAAAAAGAAGTAGTCATAATTAATATATCTATAAAATAGTCTATATATTAGTGGGTCTACTATTTAAACTGTGTTATTAGGAAGGAGGAGGGAGGAGGACCTCTCTTGAAACGATTTCTTCTTCTTCATCATCCGTAACCGCTTTACTAGAAAGAAGAATGAATAGTCTAGTCTTCTACGAGGATACGAAGATCGAAGAAGATGGATGAATTATTATTATTATTCGGTTTTTTATTTTAAAATATTTAATGAATGAATAAATATTATATAGGGATTTTAATACATTATTTTAGTATAATATTTTATATTCTTTTTTATTTTTCCTTTAATTCTCAATTCTATGCACAAACTCATTCAGTTGGAAATTATTATATGAAAGAAATT
>JACKZZ010015529.1_pt1 | contig 23239 bp, 9 predicted proteins | sample 8027871 | NCBI WGS metagenome assembly JACKZZ01 (sample SAMN15724774, study PRJNA655200) | protist metagenome | isolation source: fluorescence activated cell sorting (FACS) single amplified genomes of... | place: USA: West Boothbay Harbor, Gulf of Maine | collected 2000-07-19 | reverse complement strand
CACGCCGACGAGCCAGCCGATCTGGGGGGAGGATGGGTAAATTGGATCTTGTGGTTTAGGTAAACAGGTTGATAATAATCTGCTTAAAGTTAGTAACTGTACACCAATCACAACTTAGTTTAAGTAACACGTTCAAGTCTAACTTACCACAAAGCACCCGCACCTCATAAACTCCACGCAGATCCATAGCGTAACGAAAGCCAACGACAAGTACCACGCGGTCAGACGCATCCAAGGCGGCCACACCTGGTACATAGTTAGCGAGAAGATGAAAAAGATGAGGACACCAAGTGAGATATACCGCCACGTCATCGATCCCTCGTACCGAATCATGTAGTAGAGGGCCTTGTCGAATTCTTTTGGTTCGGTGGCCGAGCGGGTCAGCCGGTTGGGCCACTTCCTTTGCCGTCCCTCATTGCCCTCGAGAGGCTTGTAGACGGCTTTTGTGAGGAAGCCTGGGGGGATTACAGTTTGATGGAAAACATTGACACTAAGTTACCGTGTAATCGAACCTAGTCCGTACAATTTGCAATGAGTATCTGGATTCTGTTAACATGATTTTAACTTTAACTTGGTTCAGGTATGATATCAAGAACTTACCTTTAACAATCAGCTGCTTCACCAGCTTGGCGCAGTCCTCATCGTCGGCGGGGCAACGGCCGTCGAGCTGTTCATCTAATATTGGTTGAATATTCCTCTTCAGGAGCTGGTCGTTCGTCTTCAGGAATTCCACCAGATCCTTTCCGCGGAAGTATTCGACCTGGGGGGGAGTAAGAGGGATAGAAATTGTATATGATAGAACTTCAACTTGGGAAAGGGAACCAACAGTCACAGACGAACATCCTAGAAAAACTTTAACATAAACTGTACTACTACAATTACAAACAATTTTGGGCTGAATCAGCTGACAACTACATGATGATGAAAGAACTTACCTTAGCCTTATCTACTTCTGACGCCTCCTTGTGTTCCACACCTTTTTTACCGAGGAGCAGGCGGATGAAGGGTGTGAGGTTTTTGTCCCACTCCCCATTAGGAGGTCCTTGTGCCACTGCTGCCATTCTTAGAATTGACGAGTAATATTATAGTATTAAGTTAGTTTCTTCACAGTAGCAGTTTCGACTAGGATTCAAAACTAGAACTTCAACTACGACAGTGACTAAGTCTAAAGTGACAGTCTGAACTTTGTAACAGAGTTTATCATTCACGGTCTCTGGTCAGAAGTGTAGCAAAGTGGTTACAGTAATCATTTGTGCGACACTAAGTCTTGCACGAGGGTAGAACTCGTAAACCGAATTCGTAAGTACTTCACATTTGGTATTGTGGAAAAACGCGGTATGATATTTCCAGTTCATCATTCAGAATCAATCAAACCGATGAAGTAAAAACATAGAATCGTGATATTTGTGCGCCATTCTGAACAGACTTTATAGGGATCAATCAACTGCAAGTTCAAGTCAATGACGGAGATCACGTTTTTCAGTATGGATTTTTTTCAACAAAACAATTACTTAATATTTTTGCATTCAACATCAACGATGATATAGAGTCAGACCACAAGCGCAGCACGCGCATAAAATCAATATAAAATTATACAAGAATATCATTTACACCAGTTGAAAAGAAAGATTAGCATCAGATTCAATGGCAACTGGCGACCGCATTAATTTACTGGCTCAAACCTTCAATGAAAGAACCCCCTATAGATCCGCTGTGCCGGCACACAATTCCCCCGTATCATCCCACAATAACACCGGTTCCAGTCCGCCAGCGTCCGGTGCACCCCGCAGTGAAACGCGGGGGTTGATACTGACGTCGTATTCCCCTCCAGCAAAACAAACGGCATGCACCGCCGCGCAGCGTGAGTTGTCACGGAGGGAGGGTTTTCAAGTGGATCGTGTCTTTGTGGTCCGTTGGTTTCTCTTGTTAGGACGGAGGGGTGCTCGGCGAACTCCGGACCCGTTTCCGCGCGGATGCCGTCGATGCCGTAGCCGCAGGTGTAGAGGCGCTTGAGGAGGAGGGCGTCCGTCCAAAAGGTACCCTTCTCGGATATTAGAAGCGGTGAAATCGAGGCGAGGTACATCAGCGAGAGGTTTATAGTGGACTCGAACTTTTTACCTAGACCATAAGGCTTCCTGATGATATGGAAGGAGACTATCGAGGACTTGTAGGCGGGGGAGGAGATGGATACAGCTTTATTCCTGGTATTGGTAGTTGTAATTGACTTCGAAAGAGACTTAGAAACAGCAGTAGCAGTGCCAGTCTTACTCTTAGAAGTAATAGCTGCCCTCTTCATCAGTCTATCTTCCTCCCCCACCCTGAGCATGAACTCCTCCAGCTCCCGGATCTCGGCCTCGGTGTAGCGGCGGACGTCGGAGAAAGCGGAGCTGCGAAAGAGGTTTAGGTTCAGTGATGCGCACTTCAACCCCGAATCCCTCACAATCGTAGCTACCTCGGCCGCCCATTTACGTAAAGGGATATATTGTATACACCCCTGGTTAGCGTAAGTGTTGATGTGACTATTTTTGCACGATGTCATGGAGACGTAGGCGCGCTCGAGCGAGGATGCGAAGAGGCGAATAGACTTTGGATCTGACTCTGCATTTGATTTCTTAGAGTTACTTGATGTCGTCTTATCAGATTTAGGAGGCATACTGGTGACAGTAGCAAGCGTCGTACGTCTTGAACCCCTATGCATACCCTTTTGGCTCCGGCTCCGCCCCCGAGGAGGTGCAGACACAGATTCAGAACTCGGAGTCGGATTCGCCTTCGTACCGCTATGCCCCCCAGCGGACTTAGTATCGTCCTCATTAAGCTCAACCGCCGCTTCCTTCAGCGCGCTCCGCTTGTACGGTTCCAGCTGTTCATCGGTGAATTTCGTCAGCCCCTTAAGCTGTTTGTTTTTGAACTTGGGGATGATTATCTGGAATTCGGGGTAGCCCTGTTCAACAGCGTTAGTAGTGACGTTGCTCAGGGCTGTTTCCAAGTAGCTCGCCGCATCCTTCGCGTTGCTTTGCTCGGCTCCTTCAACAACAGTACCATTCTCAGTCCTCTCGTACTTAACAAACTTCAGTGGCCTAACATGATTAAGCGTCCCAACAACCTCATCCGGAATGAACAACCTCCTCCTCAAAAACACAAAAGCGCAGTCCCTGCCGAGTTCTAGTTCTTCGGGGCGGAGGAAGTGGGTTTTGTGGTTTGGATTTTTATCATTCAATTTCTGATCTAGTAATTTTTTTGATTCATGAGATTCAGTGACACCGGCAGTAGATAACTTTAGATTCTTCTTCGCCTTCAAATCCTTCTGCAAGCTCAGCATCTTCACCTTCGTCGCGTTGTACCACCTGCTGCCCGCATTCCCCTCCGCAGTCGCCTCCCTAATTGACGGTGACTTCTGCGCCACAAACCGGAGGTGGGATGCAATATTGTGCGACTCGTCCAGCCACAGACCCGGCCCCAGATGCAACAAGTTGTTGTGCAGATTCGTCTTCGAATTGAACGAGATGAAGTCCTCGAAGTGCATCCGCAAAGTGGCACTCGCCGCGGAACCAGAGGAGGGTCCGAAGGGGGTTTCGAACTCAAACCCCCCAAACCCACCGTGGCCATCTTCACGTGGTCTGAAATTGACGCCGCGGAAGGAGCCGTAAGCTCCTTTGTTTTGACGCAATGAAGGGGGCATTAAGCTCGTCATTTTTCTTGCATAAAACGAGTTGTACTTCGACTGCTGCACCGCAGAAAGCCAGGTGAAGAAAACAAGGGCGCTGTTTGTGAAGAACTTATCCAATTCTTCTGACAAACTCAATGAGTTCTGGTGCTCCAAAAAGTGATCCGGCGGCATAGTGTCGATCACGGGCGCCTTCCAAACGGTTTCGTGGTGTCCATGTCGCGGGTTGAAAGTTTTTTGATGATCTTTTTCACTCAAATCCAAGTGCATCGCCCTGATCGTGACGTCCGTCTCGTGGCGGGAGCAGGTGATCTTACGCTTGGAATTGGAAGTTGAACTGGAAAAGGGGTCTTGATTAATATTCGGCACCTCTATGTCCTCATCAAACTCAACTATCGTGATCCCCATTCTTTTTTGGAGGTGCTTTATGTCAACGATATCCCTGAAACGTTTGTCGGTTCGTTTTTTTTTCACCGCTGCATTCATGTAGGTGTAGCCATCAGGATTGTGCACCCCCCAGAGCCCCCAGTCCGCGTCTGAAGAAAACGGGGCGCTCAGCTTCACGAAAATGTTGCACTTTAAATAGTTCTGCCTGAGATTTGGAGACTTTGTACCTGATTCATTGTCAAATTGAGTTTCTGAAGTAGTTCTTGCCCCATATAGCTTCCCCGGGCTGTCTTGGTTGTTCAGGCACCCCGTGTAGCCCCGCCATCGATCGATAAAAGTTAGCGCAGCGAGAAAGTTAGCTAGAGCGGCACCGGAGCTGTGCACGATGTCGAAGCAGAAGACTAGGTTGACGTCGAGAGTTGGGAGAGAACTGGGACTCTGAGTCAGAGTCTCAGTCTGAGCAGTAGTTACAGTACCAGACTTTGCAAGTTCTGAATCTGATTCTGAATGTGACGTAGTAGTGGGTTCTGCGACCGCGAATTTCAATGAGCACGAATTGGAGTCAACACCATTGTTTATTTGAATTTCGAGAAAGAAATTCAGGAGAGTGGTAGAAAGTGTTGAAAACATTATCAATGGCAGTCGTTTCCGTCGACGCATACTTGGACAGTAGAGGTGTAGATTAGAAGTTAGATTTAGGCTCAGGTACTGTTTCTGCTTAAGCAATTAATTGAGTCAGACTCAGAGTTAGTACGACTAACTGTTGAAACTTCAAGTCTAAGATATTCTGCCAGCTCTTATACATTGTCATCCGTTCATTCTGTAAAAACAGGATCCGAACGGCAAGTTACCTACTAGTACGACTCTTTAAATTTACTCTTCACGAGTCTACCCCTAACTTTAAGTTTAACATCCGAACATACGGAAGTCAAGTCTTCAAGACTTAGGTTCAAGTTGCCGTTTATCTTGCTTCTGAATCTCAGATTCATAATATTCGGACAAGAACTTACGCGGTCTACAACTTCAAGCCTTAGAATGCAGCTTAGTCTTACCAGGGCTTGCAACTGAATCTGATTCCTCAATGAACGATTCGGATTTGCAATTTTTTTTAAGTAATTTGTTCCCGAGTAGCCCAGGTCATGGTTTCTACTCCGAGTGACCTATATCAATTTGAATATTCGTCGTTTGTGCATGATAATTCAAAATTGTGTGGATTCAGTTCACAGGTCAGTTACGGCACCTGACCATTCTCAGAATCGGGTCTTTAGAGGATTCTCATGGTCCACTCAAGGGCAGTACTATTAATAATTATACCAAAAACTGTGTCTACTTTATTCTTGTTTGGAGTTCGAATTTACGCGCAAGTTTTCTATATTTAGCAGTCTTCTACACACTCGGTAAAACCTCAAAAATTGTAACAGTCGAGTCGGCGTATTACTGTTGACAAGTATTAGAATTCAGAATCACTGATGGCTAAGCCTATATAAGGAATCAAATTATCAATTGAAATATTACTGTAAGTCAACTGAGCCCAAAGTCTAAGCTAAGTTCACGGTGGTAAATGGAATTTTGATAAGGAAAGGGTTTGGTGTAAATACTTAGCTCAGGCTGTACCGTTACGGCCTCGTGTCATGTTTTTTGTTCGTGCTTAAAGATGATATTATGTTACCGTTGCGATACCTGTGTTCAACCTATACGACTTCAAAGACAATACCATGTCCTGGACCTTTTTCGATTCTGATATGATTCTCGGACTAATAATCTTAAGCTGGATGGATTATCATTGACCCAAAATAGCAATACACTGATAATATGTTTAACTTTTTCTTAGCAGAAAACTATTGTTACCTAGCTATTCAAATCGAGCTCTCAAAGCTGCAGCATCAAATATTTGTGCTGATTATCTAGGATGCCACCACATCGTGGAAAACATCACGATGACATCCCAATCTTAAAATGGCAGCCGCAATTTTACAAGATGGAAGAATTTAATTTTGGCGATCATCGAGTTAAACAGTCAATCGTCGCTTGGACTTTAAAGTTTAAAATTGAAAAACTTACTCTAACTTTCGTTACTTGGTCCCTTGATTTCGATACGATAACTAAGACTTTACACAATTTTAAATCAGACTGAGACATTTGAAATTCTACACATGTCAGACTATTTCAAATTTAATAAGAGCAGTCTACTATAAATCTACCTCCAACCCTCAGGCTCGCTTCAAATTCAAAACAGACATCCAAATCTGGTTCAACCCAGGCTCAACATCATGATTATGTTACAGTGTCAGACTCAGTAGTCTTACCGTCCAGTGCCAACCGAGCCGGATCAAACGACTTGATGAGCTGTAACATACGATTGCTAGATTCACCAGTAGAACTTGATTCAGTACGGTTACCACTACTAATATCATCATATTCAGATGATGCATACCCTTCTTCGACTATTGCCGGCCAAAGCGCGTAATACTCCTTCGAGTTAAACTTATCACTAAGCGTCTTGTATTCTAATAGTAGATGATACTTACCCTTGCCGGCGTAGTATCTTGTTTCTGGATTCAGAGGGTGCCCGTGAAACTGACATTCATCGTCAGCACCACTGCCACCTTCTGCTTCATTTTCCGACTTCAGATTTTGAACCATGTTATCGATCAGAGCCTTGTGCTTTATTCTGATCTTCTCTACAATCTCCCGCGATACAGTTACTGAGTCTGGTCCTGCATCTCCCCCACCATTACTACCATTATCCGGACACAAATCTTGCTGGTTGAAGTGGGAGAGAATTGTGGACGTAAGTTTTGATTCTGAGCCTTCTGTAACTGTTTCAGATTCAGTAACCAAATCATCCCTCGTCAATGGCACGAGAAAAAACGCAGCTGGCCCATCAGATACCACCTCAAATGGGCCGAGAATTTCTGAAAAAGATTTTTCCACAACACGCGCAGGGGAGCACCAGCGGTCTAGCTTCACGTCTACATTTTTATCCACTTGGTGCAGCCCCCAGAACCGGTACCACTTGTGCATGTTCCAAGTTGCGTACAAATGATCCATGCCCTGAAGAACAGGCTTCTGAGTGACAGGGTGAGACTGAGACTGAGTTTCGATATTACCCGAAATTGAACTGAATTCTGATTCTGATTCAGAAGGCTGTTTTCTGAACACGTTCCTACCAGTGACCTCGTACCACGTTCCGCTATCCCGACGACTTTCAGTTTGTTGGTAGAAGTACTGGTACGACGCAAAGTGCCGCGCATTGCCCCACGATGACAAACTGAGCATTTCGTTTTGTACTTTACATGTTAAAATGCCCGCCCATTTCATGTAATTATTGAAATTCGCATAACCTAACCGACTTGGATCTTTGTTTAAATTGTTGATCCGCCCATGAGAAGGAGGAAGCCCTTGTTGACTCTGATCAGCATCAAAATCACCCTTAAGGTCGCGACCATCTCTCTGAGACTTCTGCTGGAAGGGTTCAATGGTACTAGAGTGCGGATTATACAAAGGACAGAAGTCTTTGAGGATGGTGTCGAGCTGGTTTCTGTTCAGAATTGCTTCAGTTGAAGAGCTTACTAGGCTAGCCATAGTAGTACTTTTCATACAGATTGAACCCTGTTTCCCTCCAGAAGGCGACATAAAACTTAAAGTTGGACTTCCAGCCTGTGACCCCATCGAACAACTGTTCGCCCTTTCTCTTGTCCCGCGCCCAAAGCGCTTGTCAAAAACTTTGTGCAGCGCTCCGAAGCCGGTTTTCATGTTGGTGTGACCCGATTCGGATTTATAGTAGCCATGTTGCTCGAACACGGATGCGTGTAGAGGATTGAGGTTTTCATACGGTGGTGGGGTGTACTGTCTAAACTCTATTTCTTTTGATGTTGTGTAGAACTTTTCTTCGTCGACTCGGGTCATTGAGTGGTGAATAGCCTGCATGGGGTCGGTTGCACCTGTCCAGACGCTTTTATCCTTAAGTAATTTCTCAAACGATCTCCAAGCATTTTTGTTATCTCTGACCCAAACCGAAATGTCCCCCGCGATACGGGTGACAGCGGCTTGGATATCTGGTGCAAGAGAATCCCAGTGTGTAGAGCCTGACTCTGAGGGTGAACTGTCGTTGGCCTCCAGCGATACGATTTCATGGTCGCGGATGAGCTCCATATCAGCTTCATTTTTGGGTGATTCGTAGAAAACATCTAAGTGCAGGCCGAGTTGATTTGCGGCCTCCGTTGCGGCGATTGGAGAGGATGTATGTTCTGCTATGATTTGTCGTACACGATCTGGGTATTGACCCCTCTGCCCCTGCGCTTTCAGTTTGAAATACTCCGGATCGCACCAGCAAGGAACTCCACTGCCGGTGCTACTCGGTGCAGCTTCTGATGCTAGACCAGTTTCCGGCGACCGATCGGGTCTACAGAACCGTTTGTAGACCAATGCAGCTCGCAAAAGCCTGGTGTTCCATGCGCTCCACGCACGAAAGCCGGTGCTGATGTTTTTTAGGATTCTTGTCGTGGATTCCTGCATTAGATCGCACTGGACGGTTTCGGCTAGATCGAAGGATGAGCGTTGGCCGCTCATGACCTCTCGGGCCATACTCATGTAGATGTCGGTATAGGTAGCGGTTTTAGCGATGATCGGAGCATCTCTTACAACGTTTGGGACAGCGCTACCAATGCCATTACCAATTATTCCTGCGTTGTGATGTCGATTAGGATTCTGAGTCTGACCAATGTTACTCAGTCTATTATTAGACTCGTCAAGAAACTGATCATTATTCTTAACTATCCCACCACCCAGACCCGCGAGTGTTCCGCCGACTCGCGCCCGCTTGGCTGGATGTTCATCGTCTGAATTTAGACTGGATTCTCTATCATTTGCGCCGGTTGAATCTCGTTGTCGAATGAGTCCAAAGCACATAGACTGATTTTGAGAATTATTTGCACTGTTTGGCGCAAACATATCTTGTAGCAGACTCACCAGAACGCAAAGTCCCCCAGTGGCGACGGCGCCACTCGCTACCAAACCAACGCAGACAACCACCACTGCTATTAGAATTCCGACAACCAGACAGGTGTAGCTACCATTTTTTTCTGATTCAGTATTTGATGTGCTCAGCCTTCTACCTGATACGCTAGACCGTTTAACAGTTTGGTCGCTGTCGCGTCGACAACTTCGTTGTTTCTGATTCTGATTTGCGCTAGTTGACCTAGAACTTGTCTTTATTAGTTTTGACTTTGCAGTTTTCCTGTCGTCATCGCTCGATACACTTTCTGAATGTGATGTGTTGATCATGATGTTGGGTGACGATAGAATTTGACTCTGATTCTGGCCAGGCTTTGATCCTTTTGTCTTCCCCGCTCTACCACAGCTACTCGATCGTGACCTTCTTCTGTCTGGTGTCCGTGACCGTTTTCGCTCAGGCGTTCTTTTACGTTTGTGTTCGAGACTCCTTGACCGACTCCGGCTCCGTGACCGATTCCGCCCCGTCAATCTATTGTTTCTCTTTGAATTGCCCCTAGTACTACGCCGTTCCAAACTGTTTTTTCTGTCTTTCGAGTCATGTTTCGATCCTCCCCGCTTCACAAGCACGAGCTTCGAGCCCGGTCCCCGTCTCCTGCCGCCCCGAGGAGCGTCTGAGTCGGATCCACTCTCGGAATCGCTCGTTTTTAACTTCTTCAAAAGCTTATCGAGCTTCGGCGCTAAATCGAGTTGTAGTTCCATAGCCATTTTTTTGGATTGCTGCGCTCCAGCGGGTTCAGAAAGTAGGACGAATTCCTTCTCTGCTCCGCGAACCAGCAAAGGACTAGTAAGCGGTAAACAGGCTAGACTTCGGTCTCCCAGAGCTACATTACTGTTTATTTCGACTCTCTGCAAGAGCTGCAGCGTCTTCTGGATAACTGTCTCGATCTGGAGCCGTACCTCACATTTTTGTACTGGGATCTTGTTGCACCGATACTCGATGGTGCGGGAGAGCAGATGCAGCTCGTTCGTGTAGTACTGGCAGTGAATAGAACAGGCGGTCGTTGAGACAGTTGCTGATTCTGAAAAAAGGTCATCGTTGTTCAAGGTGAAAAGTTTAGACTTGTGATTCGAAATTGAGTTCTGATGATTATTTCGTTTCACTGAGCTTTGGTTGGACGAGTCGCTGTCAGAGTTTGAGTCCGACGATGGAGTTCGAGTGATGAGCGCTAGTTCAGGTGATTCGTTGGGTGAACTTGAAACACCAAACTTGCGACTCTTAGACTTGTCAGATTTCTTTTTGTTATGTCGCGCCTTGCTGTTCGGTGCTATTCGAGAGAATGGAGACTTCGGCGGCTTAATATCGCTCGACCGCAATATTGGAGACACTATCTCCGTAATAGAGTGACTCTGAGAATCTTCAGCATCGATATCCTTCAAAATCAGATTTCCGCTAGCTGATCGATGGCGAGCAGTCCCGTTTCTAATCCGATTATTATCTACGTGATCGTCAAAAACCGTTGTCACCCCGGGAACGTGAGTCCGACCGTGCACAACCGCCCTAAGTAAAGTCGGACCATAGAGATTAACCACGCTTAACGACGGCTTATTCGGACATGCAACCGTCGGTACCCCGTATGATTCCATAACCTTTCCGTGCGGTAGCATATCACAACCGAGCAAAAAACAGAGAGTCGGCAAACAACTTTCCCCAAAGCTTGCAACCAAATCGTCCATGAGCTCCCGAAATTTCCGGCAATTAATGCGGTCCTCCCCAAGCTTCAGGCTGGATGATGTGTTGTTCTCCATGGTGCTCAAGCTGCTCTGGTTGCGACCGCTGCCATGGTTACCGTTATGCTTTGCCGAAGAACTTGGCCTTGCGTTAGGGCGAAATGTGTTACCGTTGTTTTTGTTGTCATAAGCTGTGTGGGCGTAATAGTACCATAAATCAAATTTCTGGGGCCTAGATTTCGGTCCGTAACTATTATTCACCACCCTCCCTCGTTTCTTTGTCTTTGCACGAGAGTCGGGCGAAGTCTTGGACCGCGACGTCGATGACATCCGACCCGTCCAGTCTTCGCACCCAAAAAGAGCCTTCTTCAGCTGACCCAGGCTGTACACCACCTCGACGTCCCACTCCAGCTGACGGGACCCACAGCACATATCAGAAACAGTATCGTCTACGTCATCGCTGTACCAGCACACCCTCCCCGAATCCCGATCCACACAATCACTATACCGTTCCTCGAAAACCCCACAAACTAGTTCTTCGTGGTCCCTCGCCAACCTCACATCTCGACACGCCGCAAACTTCTCGCCGTTCAGAATCAGCGCCCGGGGTTTTCGTATTTCAACACTCCTATCCTTCGTCAGCTGCATCGACAAATCCAAACCAAACCCACAGTTGGCCGCGATCTGCTGCACAGCTATCGAGGACGCGCCGTTTAACTGAACTAGTGCCTCGTCCTCGTCGTCCGAATCCCTGTCACAGAGGGTGCCGTCCAGGCATTTTTGGACGTGGCCTAAACAATCATCTAAGCAGGCGATTTTTCGGGTGACCTCCTGCTGGGCCTGCTCGAGGAGCTTGCGGGTTTGGTCGGACTGGGTAACAGTGTTGTTTTGATTGCTGCTTTCAGTGGCGCTGATCGTGTGCCAGGCGGATAATTCGGCGTTGTTTGTCAAGGTTGATATGGAGGTCGGACTCGGTCCGGGTACAATTGCTGAATTGGTATTACTCGCTTCACCGGCTGAGTCCGTGTTTGAACTTGCTGCTGTTGTGTTTGAACCCCCTGCTGAACCCGTATCGCCGTCCTCTTTGCAGTTTTTGGAAGTTGAGTCAGAGCTTCTTTCATTCTTCGAATTTGAACTTGAGGCACTGATTGCTGCAGCCCTGGAGGCTTCGATGCTCCGCAGCACGTGGAGACCTGCTGTGAAGTTCTGAACTTGTGCTGAAACTTGCAGAGAAGGAAGCCGATATTCTACTTTGGTAACGTAGCAGTTAGAGTGCGACCAGTCTTGCAGGTTTTGGACTTGTTGGAAGAGATGCTGGTTTTGATCGTACGAGCTTCCGCTGGTGAAGTCTTGAAAGTTTTGATTCTGACCACTGCCAACTGGTTTTCTCACCAAAGTCACTTTCCACGCCGACTTCGGTACGTATCGTTGAAACCCCCGCTCACAGTAGTCGAGACCGAGAATGGTTTCCGCAACGGCTCCAGCTGCTGCTTCTGTTGCTGAGTCTGACACGGTTTCGGAATCCAAGTTTAAGTCACTGACACTTGGATAATCCTGATTGTTTTTCACACGTTCCACTAATAACCGCTGTCTGCTCTTGTCCGCTTTCAACCAGGTGTTAACCAGATGAGTCAAATACGCGATCTTCACCCGTCGACAGCATATAGGTTTGGTTGACGAATTAATCGTCCTGCCACCAGCACTGGATTTATTCTGCTGAGTTTGGCTCTGATTATTCTGACTCTCAACAGCATTACCGTAACCACTGGTACCTTTGCTTTTACTAGCCGTATCTGCTGTACTCGTTGTGTTTCCATCGTCACCATTCAAAAATCGGTCAAACTCGTGGTCAATCTCAAACAGGAGTTGTGATAGCTCTTTCGCCTTCAGACTGCACCGGTTGGTGCAGCTGCGACAGGAAGTTATGGAGACTGTAATGCTTTGATCCAACGCTGAACCGTTACCGGCTTGGGGGCAGTCTAACTGATTCTGTACCTGTTGATTAAATTTATTTTGCGTGTAGTTACTCTGTGGGTTGTAATTATACTGCGACTGTCCACCAGAAGTTCCAGAACCATACGTATAATCATCTTTTTTCACCGAATCACCAAAAAACGCGTTGAAAAACACTGGATTTGATAGCTCTTTGTTTAACCGTTCGATACAGTACTCCGTTACGTCTTGCTCGATGCACAGGGGTTCTTGGGAGGAGATGCCGGGGCCGCCTAAGCCTTGGCCATGATAATTGGATTTCGAGTTACTCGAGTTAAAGTTTGAGTTACCCTTACCGTAAGATCGTCTTGTGGCACTGGTAGTGCTGCTACCGTACAAGTTCAACATCGTTTGATGGGAGCTTTGAGTAGTGTGCACCGAGTGTCCGGCGATTGAGTTCGCGGTCATTGCGGTTGACATTGACATGGTGCTGATCGTTGCGGTTTCATAACTCGTGCTCGCGGTTGAGTGGCCTGTTACGGAGCTGTCGCAGGTTTCTTTGGAGTGAGGTTGACTGTTTAAGTTGGAATTGGAGCCTAAAGCCGGCCATTCGGTGTGACTCGTAGACTCTGACTGAGACTCTGACTTACTGTTCGAATTTCCAGAACCGTTATCCATCCCAATCAGATCCGACTCAAAAGGCATGTTAGCAACCCCATCCTCTTCCTCAGCCTCTTCTCCTCGGAACGCCCTGTCCACATAAAACACCTCCGGGTGCTGATTCAGCACAAAACTCTGCAACTCGGTAAACCGGGCTGTTTCCTGCTCTCGCACCGTCTGGACCATGTTAGCGCTGGCGCCCGAGTGGACACCGCCGGGAACTGAGGCTGCAGACTGAGAAGCAACTGTGGGGAGGAGAAGTTTCACCAGCTCCAAATGACAAAGCAGCGCGAACGCGCCGCCTTCTCCTCCTGAAGTCTCGGTAAACCTCACTACACCCACCTTTGAGCGCTCGTTGGCGGGAAACTCGAAGGATATTTCGTCGAGAATGGTAGTGGTGATGAGGTCAGAGTCGGAGTGAGACTCAGAGTCTGGTAGAGGAGCGGTGTTGGTTTTGTTTTGTTCAACTTCAACAGTTTCTGACAGTGAAGCTTCGTTTGAAGTTACAACTTGAACTTGAACTTCAGCATCTGGAGTAGTTTCTGTTTCTTTGGGAACGCTATCTGATTCTGGAGTCTTTTGGTTTTTGTTATCGGATTCAGTGTCTTTCGAGTTGGTCGCGGTCTCCGTCTCAGCCGGCTTCCGCCGAAAGCTCGCAACAACCTGAAACACGCATGGCGTCACAGAGCTGACGAGTTTTTCGCTTCCATCCGAAGTATCCAGGGGTGTTGGTGTCATAATGCTGCACGTTCCGGTGTTGTCTGAACTTTTTGAAAACCTGCTTGAGCTCGATTGACTCCCGGAGCCCTCAGAGTGATTGGGGTTTCGTCGTAGTGTTTTAGTACCGTTTCCTTCATTGTCTGAACCACACAAACCTGCTTCATCCGTCGTAGACTCTGAAGCCGTTTTTGAACCACAACCTATTTTTGCAGCATTCTCAGATTCAGCTGCTACTTTCGCCTCCTCACTGCAAATCACCCTCACGCCCCCCACGATCTGCTCCATTTTCGATAACCTGGCGCTGGCGATCACTTTGGAGGATCCGGGTTTATCGACATCCGCACAATGCCTTTTCGCTGGTTCCTTGATGATGACGTCGACCCTCAGACTGTCTTTGTGCACAATATTACGCAACAGCGGTGAGTTCTGCAACAACAGCGCTAACTTAGCAACAATAGAACGCTCCTCCATAGCAAAAAGAGGCACTGGCAGCTTCCTCAATGTCAGAGTGAGTGGTGAAAAAGCTTTCCCGATATTTTTCAGAATATCTAGCGTTGGGTATGCCATCGTGATGCTGAAGTTTTGGCTGTGGGAGTTCGTGATCGTGGTATGACTGTGGAAGTTTTGGTTGTTGTGCATCTGGTTCTGATTCATCTTATTATGGCTCATGTTCATCTGATTCATGCTCTGGTTACCCCGTTGACCCTGAAACTGAATTTCGCCCGAGCTCCCCCTGCCCCTGGATCCATTTCTGTTTCGGCTTCCGGGTGTTTGGCGGCGGTTCGAGTTATTCTGATTCTGAATCTGATTACCCCCTTTTTGCCGGAAGTTATTATTCTGCATCTGGTTCTGCACATTGTTTTGATTGTTCCCACCTCGATTAGGACCTGGATACCCCGGCGGCGGCCCACAACCACTGTTTGAGTTACCACCACTCGAATTATTCGAGATCATGTGACTAGGCCCATGCACATATTGGTGCATCATGTTTTGCCGGATATCGGTGTTGTACTGAGAGTTCATACCCATATGTTTATCCAGATGCGTCTCAGGCCCAAAAGTACCATTTATTCCAGTCTCAAACCGCATACCAACGTCGGCCGTTCCTTCCCTCGTCGTTAGCATATTTGCCATCCGCTTCGCGCGAGTGTTGGGGGAGCAGGAGTCATCGTCACCATGATGGTTGTAATTCATACCCGGACCGTTTGATCCTCGGTTGTTACCGTATGAGTCGTTGTTGCCCTTCCCATAGTGACCGTGACGATTGTTCGACGCGGCCGTGTTGGGACCGCCAGAGCCGGAGCGGGGGTGGGAACCTGGGGAAAACAAAAAAAGTGGAAATCTGACAAGGAGCGTCATAGAGGTAATTTGAATATCATAAATCAATACAATCAATAACTTAAACATCAACCTACCTGTCCCCCCCAAACCTCGATGGCGACGCCGCCGCCTGCTCGAAGCTCATCAGCTTCAGATTACCATGCGGCCACCTAGAGCTATCCAAAACAGGCCACGATGACATGCTCGCGACATCGTCCCTGTTAAGTTTTGGAGAGAGCACCGGCCTGCGGAGATTCAGTGACAATCCGCCCCTTTCAGAATCATTCTGATTTTTGAATCTGTCTGGACCTGGTGATTTCAGCGTCATCGCATTGTGTTCCCGATCTGAGTCTCCAGGGCCAACACGTGGTTCCTCCCGAATCATGCTGATGTTGTTCAGGCCCGTGTTGTTTTTGGAGATCAGCGCTAAAATCGCACTCGACGCGTCGGACTCACGGTCATTGAATTTGTTGCTCTTAGAACCCTTACTACCCTTACTTAGCCCAGCCCCTGTATCATTATGATTATCAGATTGATCGTTTTTACCCTGAGAGCCTGATTTTCCATTGTTTTTGTTCCGATTCCTCTTATTTCTCGGAGGCGGCGTTGCCGCCCGTTTCGGTGCCGCAGTCCGCTTGGCCTTCGGCCCGGGGCATGCCATTCCCTGGGATTGGAAGATACTGGTCTGGTCATAGTGCTCGCTTTCGTCGTTGGCGCGATATAAATTATTGTTGTCACTGTGTTGGACCTGGCCCTGGGGGTGAAACTGAGACGATTGTCCCTTGCCATTGGATCCTTTTCCTGAGCCGTTGTGACTCTGACTCTGAGTTTGATCGCTCTGCATGTTAGTGTTGTTGTTCATGGTGCATGAGGATGACTGCGGCTCGAGCTCGTTCTGAATAATGGAGTTAACCGAATTAGCGGCGGCGCCGGGTAGAAGGGTGACTCCGAGAGGATTAAGAGGACTCTTGGCCTGAGGCGCTAACATCACTGGGATATTGGATGCACGACTCCACTCGATTGAGAATAGGTCGGCTAATGGCTGGTAGGAGCCCGAGCCGCCATTATGATTCAGATTCTGTGCAGAATTTTGAGGGGCTAGGTTGTTTGCGCTTGAATCATGGTTAAATGTGAAATTGTTGTTCTGATTAATCTGGTTTATGTTATTGTTGTTGATTAGGTGTTGTTGCTGGTTATTCATTTGTTGATTCACATTTAAGTTGTTCTTCATATGATTCTTCTCCAAGCTAGACCGACGGTTTCTTCCCCCCTTACCATTGGAGCCTTTGTTGTTCTGGTTGTTCTTTTGATTCTGGTTCTGATTCTGCATCCGGTTCTGCGATTGCATGCCTTGCTTACCACCGTGATTCTGATTATCGAGGTTATGCTGCGGTAGCGACGTGTTATCCGGAAAAGACATAACAGATGGATCAGACAGTCGACTGAGGCTCTCATTGTGATTCAGAGTCTGATTCAGATTGTTTATCTGCAAATTGTTGTTGGAATTGTGATTTGAGTTGTGGTTCAAACCATTTCCATTGACAGTAGCTACGTTAGACTGCTGCATCAAATTCGGATTGCTTGACATCTGAATCTGGTTCTGACCCATCCCATTTTGACCATTCTGATTCTGCACCTGAGGCTGATTTCCGTGCTGCATCTGATTCTGATTCATGTTTTGATTCAGATTACCAGTTTCAATTTGGTTATTCATGTTTTGGCTCATGTTCTGCATCTGCTGGCTCGTGTGTATCGCGTTGATTTGCTGTTGCAGTTGGCGTTGTTGATTTTCGAGCTCCTGTTGTTGATGCTTGAGCTGGGCTTTGATGTTCTTCTGTTCGCTGTGTGTGAGGTTTTGCCAGTTCTGCTGAATCTGATTCATCTGATCAGCCCCTTGACAATGAAGTTGCCCTTGGTTACCGTTTACGTTCAACGCATGTGTCGGGGTGATAAAGCCGCCGCCGGTCTGTTGATTGCCATTGGGATTTAGATTCTGAGGCTGAGCCTGTTGTCCCTGAACCCCGGCCTGTGGCTGACATTGTTGAACTTGATTCTGAACAGCTTGACCATTTTGATTTTGGTTGTTGATGTTGTTGTTTTGTAAAGCGGCTGCTAAGTTGCTAAGCTGTTGTTGGAGGGTTGGATTTGGACGAGGCCCCGACTGCTGCATGTTTTGATTGCCATTGGGAACATTGATCATGTTGCCTGGCTGCCCTTGATTCTGATTTTGAGGCTGAACCTGTTGTGGCGTTTGAATGACAGACTGAACCTCATTACCATGACCGGGTGTGTTAAAGCATGTTACATTCGTTGAGTTAACCCCATTCGTATTGTTCACCGTTATGTGATTCTGCAGGTTGCTCAAACTATTGCTCAGATTCTTGAGATTGTTTGCGACTTGATTCTGAGCGTTAGCAACTTGATTCGCAACTTGATTCTGAGAATTGTTTGCCAGTGCGCCCAATGGACCATTCGTCCCAGGACCTGGAATCGGATTCTGATTTTGGTTGTTCTGAATTTGGTTGTTCTGTATCTGATTCTGATTCTGAATTTGGTTGTTCTGAATCTGACTCTGGTTACCGTTGTTTGCAGCATTAACAGCTGCAACAACCTGCGCATTGGCAACAGCTTGAGCATTGACAGCAGCCTGGGTAGCTTGTTTCAAAACTTTCTGTACGTTTGGGATGGGGATCACAGCCACCCCCGCATTCCCCCTCCCACTATTACTCGCCAAAATAATCGGCTGCTGCGGGTTCTGGGAGACAGTCTCTATCAGCTGCTGAAGCTCCGACTCTTGCTTGGGTGGCTGTTGAGCCTGTTGAACTTGATTTAAGTTCTGATTCTGAAGATTTTGGTTATTACCCGGAGTTAGAGTGGACTGCGACTGTCCTTGTTTATTCGTATTCGGGCCCTGCTGTGCTATCGAGCCCTGGCTGAGGCTCTCGTTCATCACTGCATCAGCGAGACAGGAGATGTTGCAGTTTTGGATTGGGCCTCCTGGTGCAGGTAATGTTGCAGCTGATGAACTTGTTGAACTAAGACTTGCAGTGCCAGCACCAGGTCCACTTTTTGTTTGGTTCTGAGTCTGACTCTGAACTGTTTTCTCAACGTTGGGTATCGTAACCGTCGGCCCGGTCTGAGTAACACTCACATTCGCACCGTTTTGTGTTACTGTTATCGTTTTCAGAGAGCTATTGTCTACTGTTTGAGGTTGGTCGACCGAGATGGCTTGAAGTAACTCAGCAGCTGTGGCGGCTGCGGTAACTGTTTGAGACTGTCCCGTCGTATTATTGTTGACGCGGATATCGCCGTTGGCGTTATTGACTATGACCGTGTGGGTCTGGGTTTGGGGCCCGGACTGGGCCTGAGAATTGTTGTTTGTGGGGAATAACATTGTTATGACCCACTAAGAATTATAACCTTAAAATTTCTGAGACTGTCAAGTCTCTACTTTCGAATTTTGAATGCTTGTTTTTACTATAATAATACCAGAACTAGAATAAGCTAGGAAAATTAAAATTTAAAATGTGTTTCTTGAATTTCTACTGACTTGAACTTCTGAATATGTTTAACTTCTCGCTTCACACGTATAGCTTTTGTAAATGATGTGAGAACCTTCACAATCAATAATTTCAGTAAAGAAAAACTAAACCGTACATACTACGGTCACAACTATCACGGCAAGTCAGGCTTAAAATACAAATAACGATGTCTAGTATCGCAATAACGAAATGCAATGCCAATCTATCGAGTTCAATTGAGTATTATACACAGGCTAAGCTTCTGCCGGACGTGACTTAGAGCTGTCGCGTCCAGGCAGCTGCTTTCAAGTAAAGGTAGTAAGATGAATAAATGCGTCTGATCATCGGGAAATTCTAATTTTAAAATGTATCGGCTACCGAAACTTTAACTAGATCTTCAATCTTTTTTTATACGTCTTCGTTACTGCACGGTGTATGCTACATATTCTGTGCGTTGCCACATCATCTAAATAGAGCATTTTTTGACTATGACTTTAAACTAATTTGGTACAAATAGTGAATCGAAATCCGGGTCTCTGTTAAATGCCTTAGTGTTATATTCTGAATCTAGCATATAAACAATGTCCGGACTCAGGTAGACTCAAAGCGCTACAGTTTCTGAAGCGTGCACAACAATGAAGTTAAGAACCGTCAGTTTATTAATATCAAGCATCGTTTTGCGCTGCAGCTATGAAAACAAACATTTTTTATGAACTTCCACTTTTCACGAGCGCGTATGAACGAGGAAACTGCGCGATAAACTGAATCGGATTCAGGCGCTAAATCAAGAACACTTACAACAAACAGTAACACTCCAATGAGAACTCGGAATTTGACCACAATATGAATCTTATTCGGAGTCTGGGTGCGCAGTCATGTACTACGCTGTTAACCGTTTCTGTGAGCCTAGCAGGGACAGTCACAAACTGCTATGTGCCAGAAAATACTAAATCACACGAGAACTTAGAGTCACGCTGTCAGTCACAATGACATTGACAGTTGACTCAATGCTGATATTTTGCCTGTAACAGTACAGGTACTTTAGCGATTTTTTTATATGTATATCTTTTCCAACTTCAATATACCCTCCAAATCCAGATGAAGTCGTGGAATCAAAATGAATAATATATGGTAAAGGTATGGTAAATCGAATAGGATAATAAAATGATGGATACAAACAACTTAGGTACAACAGTATAATTCAATATTTCAGACAGAATTCCACAAAAAACTACACAAGCGTAGAATACGTTCTGTTAATTGTACTTATTTAACAACAGCTACATCATGGGAATGATGCTCAAAATTGCGATTCGGACTAAGACGCAGATCTACACACTGCAAGTTTTTTTTTTACTCACACTACAACTTTGTCTTAGTTCTCGGAATCAATTTGACACAAACGATAGGCTACACACAATCTAGTACACTAAAGAATCAGTTTAATTTCTTCATAGCTGAGTCATTTCGCTTCTATCACTGGAAGTGACACAGTGATAGGTCTCACAGACAACATGTAATCAAAATCTTCACTCTACCCCTGCATAGTTTAACTTTCTAAGGTAAGTACTCACATGTGGTAATTATTTTTTAAGTTAATACTCTAAACAGTGTATGCAGGCTTGGCTCATAGATTCTAATTGGGTAGTTGCAAACTGTAAACAGCTTTAGCTAAGTTAGGACCGGTATAGGCTCGGTAACTTTAACTTTAAGTCTTTTGCTGTATAATTACAGTAGTCACAGTCACAGTGCCAGAACTAAGTTGATGTCACTCATTTGAGTGACCCTTGTTCTCAACACTGGTCTGAGTGGACTCAGAGGGTGTGCTCTGATTCTTGGATTAAATACATATGTTGATTTCGTTTTTTTAGTATGTGTAACTTGGCAGCACTCGTTAAATTTGGTTTGTTGTAAAAGGTTCTGGTAAATCGTATGATAGTCGATAAAAATGGATGTACAGTATAGTGTCTTCGAATTGTTCGTACTGAGATTTCAATTTGTTACTTGTCGAGATGTATTAATCATAGGGTACAATATGTTCACATGTTATGTAGTCGTTTTCAATCAATAATCTGGGTAAAGTTTAAGTTTACTTGATATTTTTTCACGATAAATTCGATTGGTAAGGTAAAAGGTAAAAGTCTTGACTGATATCTAGCTGGAATTACGCAATAGACGATATTAATAAGGTTCACGAAATTATTTTCAATTGTTTTCAATGAGTTACACGATATAAAATTTTGTTTCAGAATCAGATACACAAAATCTGATGACATCTCAATCCTCCTCTTGAAGACGATGATGATGACTTCGACACCTCCGCTCATACCGTTACGATTACCGCTCGACCCGTTAAAAGAAGCCATGTGCGCTGATCCAGAGTGAAGTTCTGAATCAGAATTAGACACATCTCGCGCCAATTTCGGAATCGAGACTCCCAATCATCAAAACCAACCAGGTCCACCCAAGTGAAACCTACTACATCATCATCGTCAATCATCCATCAAACAGCAAAACAGTTACATTCATCAAAATTTAAAGAAGAACACTGACAGAGACTTCGAGTGCAAGTTACAGCTCAAAATCCCTAGCTCCCTTCTTGCTCTTCTCCTTCTTCTGCTGTTCCAGGCGCTTCTTGGCTTGCTCCGCCGCGATTTTCTCTGCCGCAGATTGGGACCCACTCTTGCTCTTTCCACCCTTAGCCGCAGCAGCAGCCTTCTTCGCCTTTAGCACGTCAGCAGCAGACTTCAAAGCCACAACAGGGACATCGTCATCATTGTCTTTCTTTTCCTCTTTTTTCTCTTCCTCCTTCTCTTTCTCGCCTTCTTTGGCGTTTTCCGCGGCTTGCTTTTTCTTTTGCTTTTTTTTGGCGGCTTTGGAGACGGGAGCTGAGGGAGTTAAGAGAATAGTTTGAGAGATAGAACAATTTCAAAGCAAGTATGTAAGTTTAACTGTCTGCTGCGAATCTATTGGGAAAACCTAAACATCTTAACTTGATTCTCAACTACAACATTCAAGATCACAAATATTTATCATTGTCAACACTTACCATTATCTCCCTGGTCTCCATCATTCTCCGCGGCAGCGGCGTCCTGGACTTTTGGCTTCTCTTCCTCTTTCTTTTCCTCTTTCTTTTCCTCCTTCTTTTCCTCCTTCTTTTCCTCAGCAGGAACTCCGAGTTCGGCTAACGCCGCCTCCCAGTCGTCGTCGTCCGCAGCAGCGGCCTGTTTCTTCTTCTTCTTTTTGTCCGCTTTTGAGAGGGGCTGAGGGGAAGTTAAATTTTAATGAAAGTTAAAACATCAAGGTAATAGAATAACTTTAAGACTAGTATCTATAGAGTTTTACAATTAATTTCCAATTCAAGTTGAATCGGGACCAGCCTGATACGCACTTTTAATTTCTGCAACAAATTCGAACCAAAACAAAAACTTACCGCTTTCTCAACCGCCTTATCCTCTTCCTCAGGCTCCTCCCTAATACTCTCCTTCGATCTCTGAAGTTCACTAGTAACAAAAACTTACCTTCTCAACCTCTTTCGCCTCCTCCTCAGGCTCCTCCCTGATACTCTCCTTCGATCTCTGAAGCTCACTCGGGCACACCTGATCAACCGGACTCTGCTTCCCCGAACTCGAAGATCCAGAGCTCTTCTCCGCACCGTCCAAGGCCTCCCCAGGGCCACCGTCCTCAGAACCGTTACCGTCATCCCCCGCTGCATCTCTAAGTAATTCTCTTTCTTTCCTGGCTAACTCTCTTTCTGCGTTTCTCTCAGCACGAGCGGCCCTTCTCTCCTCGATGACCTGCCTCCTCTCGGCCTTCGAGGCGCGAGAGTCTTCAGCATCGGTGTCAGACCCGGAGTCGTCGGCGGAGACTTGCTCGTTTTCAGTTTCGGATTCGTAATCCGAAGGGTAATCTCCCTCTTCGTCGTAGTCGGAGTAGTCCTGGGAATCGTACTCCTCGTCGGAGTCGGCGCCGCCTAGGAGATCTGGGGGGAAAGAAATTAAATAGAAAGTGAAATTGAATACAAAGTTAAACAATGATTAAGATAGTAGACTCAGATAGACGACCACGTAGGCACTTACTACTAGTTGGTAACTAACTTAGAATAACACACTGTTTTAAAACACATCAAAGCTGAGAAAAGTTAAAGAAAAATTCAATGCACACACTGATCAAACTACAAGTTTTAGAAACAACGCAATCAAAAACTTACCAAAAGTACTCTTGCTGACCAGGCTCTTGACCTCGGCCTGCTTCGGCGCCTGAGCAGCCGAAAAAGTTTTAGGCCTCCTAGTCCCTTTCAGCGGATCCTCGGGCGCCTCAGGCGCTCCCTTTCCTTTGCCCTTCCCCTTCC
>JACKZZ010006104.1_pt1 | contig 23254 bp, 12 predicted proteins | sample 8027871 | NCBI WGS metagenome assembly JACKZZ01 (sample SAMN15724774, study PRJNA655200) | protist metagenome | isolation source: fluorescence activated cell sorting (FACS) single amplified genomes of... | place: USA: West Boothbay Harbor, Gulf of Maine | collected 2000-07-19 | reverse complement strand
AAGATAGTGTCCACACTGTTCCCAGCGAAAAAAAACCTGACGGCGCCAGACCCGTTCGACGACGACGACGAATCGCAATCGTTGGGTGGTGGAGCAAATCACGAGCTCGGTCTTGTTGGCAACCCGGCGAAGAAAAAGGTCAAGAAGGCTCTCAAATCCGGGCTCAAAAAGGGCAACGCGGATGATGGTTTGTCGATTTTGAAGAAGGGCAACACGGGGAAGTTGTTCGACATCGGGGAAGCTGAAGATGATGACGATGGGAGACCGCGAGGCGTGCGTCTTGCGTCGCAGGTGCACGAGATACAGGACGGACATCACTTGTTGCACGCGAATGCGCACCACCAGGATTCGCTCGGCGTCGTGGGGTGGAAGCTGTCGGCGCCCGTCCGGTTTATTCGCGGCCACAATTTGTCCATGGAGACTTTTGATAGATTGAATTTTAAGCATAGGAAGTTCAATGGGGTCCCGGGCGTGCAGCTTCACATGGACGCAATGCTCGGCGAAACGAGGGTGTACCAGCAGATTCTGAAGAAGAAGCAGGAGATCGAGGAGTCGAAAACCGGAATCGGCGTGTCGACCACGATGCGCGCGGGGAAGAAGAAGATGTTGAAGAAGAATATTAATGTGTTGAAAATGCGCGTGAACACTCAGGAGACAAGGGGGACAGTTGAGGTAAAACTTGGCGGCAAACTCGGCGTGCTAGTGGGGATGGACCATACGCTGTTGCACACTTTGATGGAAAAAGAAGATGAAGAAATGGGCCTGGACACGCAGGAACACGGTTTCGGGAAAGAGTTCGAGGATCTGATCGAGAGGCCGCATGCGCAAATGGGCGCGGGCGGGCAAAAGTTCGCCCAGAGAGACGCGTTCGGTGGGTCCCGCAATCCGTCGCTGGCAGCTTCGAAAAACCCGCTGGCAGCTTCGAAAAACCCGCTAACAGCTTCGAAAAACCCGTTGAACGATTCGAAACTCGGGGAGAGCATGCCGCTTGGGGATATTAGGAAGAATGGAGGGGCTAAGTCTCCTGTGGCCGGTACTAGTACAGACGTGGACGAGAACATGAGGCAGGCCGCTTTGAACGCCGGTCGAGACCTGTCGGCGTTCGACAACGATTTGAGCACCGAGTCGACGAACTCCAACTCGTTGCGGGCGACCAACAAGTTCTCGCTCACCGTGCTTCATGTAGACGATCTCGAGAAAACAAAACTCCAGCGCGCCGACACCATCCACGAGATTGTGTGCAATAACGAGTTGATGAGTGTGTACGACGCCATTTACAAATACAGGGTGTTGTTGATGGTGACGATCAGTCGACATACTCTCAAATCGGAAGAATGCACGGACATCGACCGGACCCTGCTGGCGTCCCGCTCGAGTTTCGGGCCTGGCGGGAGCGATCTCATGCAGAGCGCTCTCCAGCAGTCGAAACGACGCATGGAAGCAGAAGCGGACGCCTTGGCGGACCAGGAAAAACAAGGAGTAGTATTGGGAAAAAGTCACGCGGTGTGGCAGAGCGGGGAGTATCACCACCACAACAAAAATTACCAGAGTTTCCACGCGGACAAGCCAGCGATCGTGGATCTGGACGACAACGAGGCGTCGAAAAGAGCGACCACCGGCACGAGTTTTTGTAGGCTGATCGCGGCGCGCGCGATGAAGATCCGATACGTGCGTCCCGCCCAGGTGAACACGCTCGGAACCGTGGTGGACCACAACCCGGACAAGAATTTGAAGTTTCAGCCGAAGGACCGCGCGGAGTTTGCGAAAAGGCAGACGAACGGGAGGATGACGACCATCGAAAACAGCAACGGCGAGAACGGCAAAGACAAAAAATCGTTGGCGGCCAGCGCCCGCTATCTGCCCGACTGGGTGAAAAACGTGGGCAGCGTGGGGAATTTGGAGTCGATGGAACTGGGGTCCGCGAAAAAGAACGGATTAGTCGGAAACGCGGCGGGGAAGGATGCGGCGAAGTCGGCGCGCAAATCAAAGTCTCCGTTGCCTGCGTCTGCAAGACCGGCACCGACGCCCTCGCCAATGTTCGGGAAACGCTTGTCCAAGGTGGCCGGAAACTATCGCGGCTATGTTACACCGCAGAGTAGCAGCGGGGGCCTCAGTCTGCGGACTTCGATTACGTCTGGCGGACCATCATCACCTGGACCATCATCACCTGGAGGGGGGGTGCTGGGGGTGTCGAAACCCTTGGATAAGATAGGAGAAGGGTCACCGGCCGGAGACAGCAAGGGTCTTAGTGTATCGAAGCGCTATTCCGTCACAGACCGGCGGGAGCGCCGGAGTCTGATGAGGGGGTCGACGAGCAACGTACCCGCTGGTGGTGGGTTCATCGGCGCAAGAGGAGGCGCTGCGGAGGATCAGGCAAATAACGCCGGCGGCAAGAGTCCAGGCGACAAGAGTCGGGGCGGGCGCTCTCTGAAAAACCTGATCAGCGGCAAGTCGGGTGGCAAGATCGGGGCCTCGGCGAAAGCGGGGAAATCGATGGGGCGTCGAGGAAAAAGTCGTTGCGCACCTCCAAGGCGGCGAAAAGAGCGGCCTCGAAAAAGAGCCTGTCAGCGCCGGACCAAGAAGAAGAAGAATACGAAGAGGAGGAAGAAGAGGAGTATGAGGAGGAGGAGGAGGAAGAAGAAGAGGAAGAAGGCGAGGCACGGGAAGGGACGCACAACCACGCTTTGCATGATCATGGCGACCACTCTGACACAGTCGAGCGCCTTGAATCGACCGCCCATGAAGCGATTCCACTCCTGTTTTACAATGACGGACAGCATAACGCCACCTTTGACAGCGGGGAAGAAGAGGCTGATTTCGTACCTGGTTGTTCGCGGCCTGGAGGTACAAATAATATTAAGGCCGCGAACTGCAATGGAAAGAACATCATTGCTGTTGCCACCACCGGAGGTGGCCTGAACAACAATGGAACAAGGAATTCAGTTAATAACAAGGGCAATGCGACGAATGGCAACAATTCTCAATCTCCGCCAAACGGCAATATTAATCGCATGATCGTGAACAACACGAATGGTTCGTCTTCGCTGATCAGTCCCAAGAATTCCAACAGCGCAAACGGTACGGGATCTGCAAACGGTCGGAACAACAAGATGTCGTCCGCCGCTGCGAGATCGATGCAGCTTGGCAAGAAGATCTTGGCCTCCTCGCCTTCGCCGGTGCACACCGTGAATCTGACGGCTGACGTGGTTTCCAACTACAGCCTCGAGCTCCGCGCCATCCGAGCGACGGTGCCGTTAGGGTCCGACTACATGTTGAACACGCCGTTTGGGAGCGAGATCGCTGATGAGCGCTTCATTCTCTTGCTCACGCTCTTCGGCGCCGGCATCTCCTGGGGCTCCGCTGTCCACTACGGCATCATGCTCGATCCCGAACATTCCCCGATCGTAGTCGAGCACCCCAAGTGCGCGACCGTCTGGCTACCATCCATCTTCTACCTCTGGCTCACGACCGTGTGGATGGCCATGCTCGTTTTGTTATTGGCGCACCGCGTGAATCTGCAGCTCCAGCTGATGTTTCTGCGGAGTTTCGATTTTTGGTTAATTGGTTTCTCCTGTTTCCGCGCGTGGCACTCGCAGGCGCGCAACTATGCATTTTGTCACGGCGACGCGGCGGTTTTGGTCAATTTCTCGTTGGCGTGTCAGTGGGTGGTGGTGGTGTTCTTCGTCGCGACCATCGACCCATGCCGCATCGCGCGGGCGACGCGGAACCGCATCTATCTGGCTTACTCGGTGTATTGTGTGTACAACGCGGTGAAAACGCGGGTTTCGAACGATGGATGGGGGGACAGCGAGGTGATGGATTCGGGGCTCATCCAGGCGATTCCAAGACACCAGAACTCGGCGGCATACGTGACGCTGAGCTGCATCTTCCTGAAGGGGACGATCGCGTTGGCGTTTCTGAAGCGCCCGTTCGCATTTATCTCGACCAGCTACGAGCTGGTATGGGTCAACAAGACGACCGGGCGGGAGCTAACGGATGAACAAATGACAGCGGGCTTCGGATTTGTGGTGCGCGCAGCCGAGGGACGGAGACCGGCGGTGGTGAGCGGGGGGGGCAGAAGAACGAGCGCGGGCGGAGGAGGCAGTCTTCTTGGGATGATGAATAGCAGTTTGGGCTCGTCTGCGAAGAGTAGACATGGGGGAGGGAATGCTGCGCATCATGGAATGCAAGAACAACATGTGGGAGGAGGACAGACTCACTCGCAAGATTCACAGGGAGGAGTCTGATGGGTTAGCGGTGGGTATTCTTGTTGACATTGTAATAGCTTTCACAGCATTTGTATATGATAATTCAGTTCTAGATTCGGTTTTTGCAATATTCGGTTCCTCGAGGGCAAGGCTCTCATCTCGCATTCGGCATTTTGTCGAGTGCTTAAACATATTTTTCATAGGCTTGATGATGATTGGGATCTTCCCATGCATGTCATCGTATACACATTTTTCACTCTATGCATCGTAATTTGAAGTGGGACGAATCATTAAGAAAGTAATTTTTCCTTCGCTGAGCTGCGATTCTTCTGTCAGTAGCGAAAAGATGCGTTTACGGACAGGAGAATTCAGTCTACAGCCTTATGATTTTACAACAAGAACGTGGGAAGTACATTGCAGATTTTTACTTACTATTATCCGTGAACAGTAAAGCAAACACACAACATCCAGTATACAGTGTTGACAGTTTTGTCAGCGGGGACCGATGGTTGATATTTCCGAGTGGGCTACTGATGCACTCAAAGTCAAAGGTCATCGCAGTGAGCGGGCGACGCAGAGTTTTCTGTTTGTTCTTCTTGTTTGTTCCGAGCCTGCGCCTGGGGGGACGACGCGTTTTTTTGTTCCTGCATGCCATGGTGTTCGGCCTCTCAGATTTTGTTTGAGAAGCAAAAAAATCGATTTTGTTCATGCGAGAATGACATCCTGAGTTTGTTCCTTGCAAATCATTGGATCAGTGATAATTTCTCGTTGTTGAATGCATCAACCCGGTTTATCCTCCTGTTTCGCCCGTGATGGCGAATCTCTTCACAAAATCTCTCCTCCGATTTCTGGTGTGCTCATTCCTTCGTACAGGAGATCATTGTGTGCAGTGTGATGATCATTTTTGTATCTCAGATTTGCAGTTTTGGGCGTGGGTTTAACAATAGCAGCTCTCTTTTGTATCATAACTTTTTGGGCATATGAAGCGATATCTATCGGAGTTTAGACGACGATTACAATTCATCGAAAGGAAGCTTGGACTACAGGACAATGAATCTTCAAATTTACATTTTTCATCGAACAAGATCCTCATCGATATGTTAAGGTCAACGGCTATATACTAGAGGTTTAGAGAAAGCAAGAGTAAATCACAGAACGAACGATTACATAAGGACGCTTGAGAGTGCAAGGAATGGCAGACAATCTTCCCATCCATGGGGGAGTGGCGAGACACATGACCCCAGGTCAGAAACTGCTCCAGAATCGACGACAGCCTGCGGCACCCGCACCACAGCAAGGATCCGGCAACAACAACACCATCACCGGTTCTCCGTCCAAGACCAACAGCAATGCTGCCGGGGCCGGAGCCACATCTTCTTCATCACCGGTCCGGGGTCATATTAATATTCATGACGTCGTTAAGGATAAAAATCAGCAGGATCATCACGATGGCAGTATCACGATGCCTGCATCCTCACGACAATCGCGACCCCGCTCCAGAGAGCAGCGCAGGCCGCGGTCCCGAGAAGGAGACCAGCACAACAAAAAGGCTGTCGGCGGCGAGTACACTCTGGATCTGGCGCAGTATTGTTCCGACTCGGAAGGGGACGAGGACGAGGATAAGTACGTGAAAAATTACCGTAAGACGTCGGCGGAGGGTACGATAAAAATGCAGTCAATTGTCGATGCGAAATCCGTGGGCGATATCCAGTCCGGTGCTGGCCTGGGTGGGAGCGCTTTGGTCGGTGGGAGAGTTCCGAGTATTCCGAAAACGCTACCCGTGAACATGCCGAAAATCAACATGCCGGGAGGAGGAGGTGCTGGTGGTGTTATTAGCACTGTTAGCGGAAGCGGTGATGTCGTGAGTGCGAACAACATGGGTGGGGACAATCATGCTCTGAATCCCGAAGACAAAAAGCGAGCCGTGTTGGAGCAGTACCAGCAGTTGATGCAGCAATACCAACATGAGTTGATGGTGAAGGCAGGGTTTACGAGTGAAGGCGACGGGACGCAGCAGTCATCTCTTGCACCAGTCGGCGGGTTCAACAACGGAAACCAGGTGTACAAATTGGATGACGCTGCTGATCAAACCGCTCCAGCGGTCGATTTCTCGGCGTTTTACCACGGTTACAACACAGTGGCAGAATTGCAGAAGGCGTACGCAACCACTGGTCCGAGACCTGGCATCGACGCCTATCTGGCGGACAGCGCGGGTTTTGCGTCGAACCCCAACAGTACGGGGCGGCTGAATCAGAGTTTTAACGCGCAGCAAAGGCCTTGGACCATGGGCGGTATGGGACGGACACAGATAAATCATGCAAAGGGGAGCGGTAAAGGAGAACAACAGGCTAGTGGTGGTGCTAGGGATGCTTATGGTGGTTCTGTTGGCAGCACCTCTAAAGGGGAACATCATCATCAGCATCAGATGATGTCTCAGACAGTTGGTGGCAAAGGGGGTCCGTCGCAGATGCGGATTCCCGGCTGGCGCGCGCCCCACAGCGCACACTCAAAGTATACGCGTCGACAGCGTAGCCATGGCAGCTCGTCGCGCGGACAACATGCCGGCTCATTTCCCCACACAGCTGAAAGCACCATGACGGGGGGCTTTAACATCATGGCGCATACCGCGGATGGCTTCAATTCTCACCACAAGGATGGTAGTGGGAGCGGAAAGGGCACGGGCAAGGCTAGTACGTCTTTTTCCGCAAACTCAACATCGACGAAGGGTTTTGGAACAAAGAAGGTCGTCGCTGGTCGCGGTTCAGCGATGCGCATGGGCGACGCAGATGGCGCTGCGGATTGCAACAATTTTCTTGACAAGAAGGAGGAGTCGGAGATCTTTTTCTGGGAAGGCACCGATTCTGAGCATGGAGAGCCCGAGGAAGGCGATCCTTATTTGCGGGAATTCCTCAAGTCGCGTGCCAAGGATAAGGAGGGAAGTGCCAAAAATCGGACAAATCATAATGATGATCGGGGAAAGCACGAGGGAGCAAATTGCAAACAGACCATCATCCCGCTGAACAGCTTGGCTTCCCAGGCTACCAAAATTCAAGAGCAACGGGCGAACCAATTCATCCGCGCGCCGACAGAACCGCCCATGCCGCCCGCGAGGGTGCAGCAACTCATCCCATCGCCGCGGCCTCCAGTGAAACAAAGCGATGATGGAAGGGCTTATTTGCAACGGCAGTACGGGGGCAAGCACAATAATAATACATCTCCGAATGGCAAGGTGCGAAAACTCGTGCAACCAAAAGTGGACCTGTCTGTGGTAGGAAATCATAATGTGGGCGGTAATGTTGATACAGGAGCACGACCGGAGAATGACCCCAAGGCATCAGATTCTGATGTTGCCCGTCAAATATCCAAAGATGCGCGCGGCTCCAAAGTGCGTCAGAGCGCATCAGCAGCGATGAAACGAAATCTGAAAGCAGGGAACAGGGGGCAGCAGCGGATATCGGGCAAGGGCCATCATGACCGTGACAATTATCATGTCGATGCTGCGAACATTGATGCACAAGAAAACAACGTTGTTGTCATCGACGCGAGTTCTCCCTCAATGGATTTGATTTCCAAGTATTTCCCCGACACGGTGTCCGCGAGGTCGCCCAGTTCACAGCAGAAAAAGCGACGAAAACTCGGCGGCACGGTCGTGGGATCATCTCATTTTAATGCCAATGGCAACAACAAGGATTCTGCCATGATCAAGGATCCAGGTCGCGTGTACACGAGTGCGGATCTGCACGACCAAGAAGCGCCGGATCGCATCACGATCTTGGACACCCGCAACATCACGCTGCGGCAGTCGTCCGGATCTCCTCCCCATCATCAGACGCGGAATGGGATGATGCAACTTCTCCCAAGTCGTCCTGTGAGCCGCGCGACAGCCAGGAGCAGAACCGGCAGTCCGACCTTGGGAATGATGTACAACTACGGTAAAAATAATCATGGTCGCCAAGAACATGGGATGAACGCGCAGATGGGTACAACTACGAACGCCGGCATGATCAATGTGGATGATGCCCACAATCCCTTGCAGAACGCGACTTTGAAGAACATTCGTCCCACGGCCGCGGGGTTGGGGGCCATCGCGCGTCGGCAAGCCTCCCCCGCACTCGTTGCTGAGCGAATGATGAAGCCCGTGGAGCAACGAACACTCCGGCCCGGGTCCGCGACGACGCTAAAAAGTCTCCAGCAAAAGATGGCCTCGCATCCCAGACAAAAAACTCCGGGAGGACAGGGATTGTTCGAGGGAAGAAGTGAAGGTAGTGGTGGGCTCGGTCGTTTGCTGCAACAGCAGACTCCGGAAATGATGCTGCAGATGGGCCTCGAGCACGCTCTCACCAACATGATGAAAGCGGATCTCACGCAGTTTCTGAACCCCGATGGCACTCTCAACGAGCAATTCCTAGTACAGGCAATGCACGGCATTCTCCCGGAAAAACTCTCATCTCAGGAGCAGCATGGAAACGCTCCTCCTGGTCAGAATGATATAATTAGTAAGACGAGAGATCTTATTAATGAGCAGCACGGAGGAGATAAAAATACTGCTACTACTGCTGGCATCAAGAATGATCAAGAACTTGGGCTTGGGCAACAAGAACAATCGCCTGCGATGGGTCCACCATCCTATGATGTAGCTGCCATCTTGGGGTCTATTGATTCAGTACCCGTATTCTCGCCGGGCGGACTTCTGTATTCGGGATCACCTCAACATGTTGATGCGTACGAAGGCGAGGCGTGTCTAGCCCCCGCCGAACAAGAAGTTCCGGTTTCGTCCGCCCTCGAGGATTTGTACAAGCAGGCGGTGGTGGATTCGGGGGCTGCTGCCGATGATGACATTGTTGCAATCTTGGTAGGCAACTCGGGGGCGGCAGCAACAAATAATAATGATCATGTCTCGGCGACAAATGATGCCTCCTCATCATCGGTATTGACAATGCCCGTAGAAATTGCGAGACACATGACGAACCGTGTGCTGGTCGATAATCTTGAGCATGTCGCCAGGGAGGTGGAGCAGGAAGAGGAGGGCGAGAAGAAGAAAATAATGATATCCTCGGAACAGGGAGATGCGGTGAAAAAACTGTTACCAAAACTGTGTGGGGATGATGCTCCTGGTGACGAGGATGGTGTTAATATTCTTGCTGACAAGGATCCGAACGAACACGATCAGGATCCGGACGAGGAAGAGAGAGAGAGCCCCGTGAAGCTTTGTCGAGTGACTGTAAAGGAGGGGCAGGATGTCGTTGTTGCGGGGGACAACCAAGCGCTGTTAACGGAAGCGGAAGCGGCCTGGTGGAGCTTGCTGTCCGGCCAAGATATTCTGACGGGAACGCAGACGAAAAGTAACATTGACGCGGCCAAGAAGAGTGCAAATGGAGACGGAGTGGCTGGTGGGATTGTTGACCACGCTGGAGGAGCACAGGGTGCAACAAACTCTGCTGAAAGTAAACAAGACGGTGGTGTGACTCTCAGCAGCGACACGGCTGTGACTCTGAAGAAGAGCGGGAAAGATCAAGTGAGAAATATTAACACCGCGACTGAGGCCGACAGGGAAAAGTTGAGACAAAAAAGGGCTGCTGCGCAGAAGCAACGGGCTCTGGAGAGTCCGGTACCTGTTTATCACTCAGCCGGCGCCGACAATCCTCGGATTTTCCAGGGTGTGCTCAACACCAATAATATCGCGGAAAGAATGCGGCAGCTGTTGCGGGAGCGCGGCGCACTTTCGCTAGACTCGGATATCAAAACGCCAAAATCACCGCGGAGCGAGATATTATCCTCTTGTTCCTCGCCCAAAGGCTCATCATCCCCGCGAGCGGCCTCGGCATCGCCTCGCGGCGGGGGCAGAACGGTGCAACTCTCGTCGGCATCCGTGAACAAAATTTTGATGGAGAAAATTCCAGATCTGGGAGCTGCTGCAGCAGCGTCTCTGGAGCATCAGGAAATGTTGTCGGTCGCGCAGCAAGAGGTCTTGAATGCATTGCAGGGCCTCCCCGTGGATTTGTACTTGCAATACGCGACCGAGCCGCAGACGTTTGTGCGGCCAAAGAGCTCGTCATCCGCCTTGGATCAGCTTGGAGGAGGCAGAGGTAGGAGAGGTCGTAGAAGAATTTTGGAGGAGGCCCTCCTTCAAGCCTCTCTGCGCGCGACCGCTCACAATCCGTTCTTTCGACAGACAGAAACGTTGCTCGGGAATTCTAATTATAGTGGTACTACCGCCACCGCCACGAAGGCGAAGGACGTACGGTCTCAGATGGGCAACAGTGCGATCATGGGCAAGACAACCACGCAAGACATAGAGCAGATACAAATGCGGAATACACATTCGGGCGCGTTTTCTTCGTTGATTCCGCAGCGTCAAAAAACAAGTGTCGTGGGATTGCTGTCCAAAAACGATCAGGAAAATGCTGCTGCGAAGGAAAGTGATGGGGAGGATAAGGATGATGACAAGGCTGGTGACAAGAAGAGTGTTGACAAGAATCATGTTACCATTGCCAACACAGAGGCGGAGGGCCAAGCGGTCCAAAACTTAAACCAGAACGACACTCAGAGTGTCGTCACAACGGTAAGGGACCGCATGTTCGCTGTGAGTGAGCGCATGGTGGCAGCTGGTGCCGTGAATTGCAGTGTGGAAGAAATGCAAAAAATTCTCGAGGAAGCATTATTGCAGGAGATTGAAGCAAATATGAATCCTTTCCATCTCACAGGGAATGCCGGAGAAAGATATTTCGCCGGTCCGACGCATTATGTTGGGACCCATAACGCGAGCAGTATGGTCAGCAAGAAAACCACCGGGCAAGCAAGCGTCCCATCGTCCCCGCGATATAGACTGGGTGAAGAAGATGTGCTGATAGAGGACGAGGATGCGGCTCGACATGAGACGCCGAGTGATGATGTGGCACTGGCGATAAAAGCGACAGCGCACTACATTAACCAGTTTGGCCGACCGACGACTTCTCCCGCAACATTGCAAAAAAAGAGGCAGTCCCAGAGAGCGTTTTCTGCGGAGTCCGCGCGGCCCGAATCCGCGCGGCCCGAATCCGCGCGGAACAAAAGCAGTACTACCCCCTGCCCGGTTTTCGGTTCGTCCGTGAACGATCCGCTCAGGCATGCGAATATGGTGAACAATTTCCACAAAACCGAGATTACCGGCCTCTACGAATCCTACATCGACTATCATCTGCTGGCGCAAAAGGCGCAGGCGCAGAGTCAAAAGCAGCGGCCGCAGAGCGCTGGACATTCAGGATCGGCGTATAGAGGAGCAGGCGGATTCCGACCGGCGAGCGCAGTGGCGACATCGCACGGTGCTGGCACAGGCCATGGAATAGTTCGTCCTTCGACAGCAGTAGCAACAGCAACGTCAGTGAACACGCTCGAAACAAGGCGCGACCAAGACAAGGTCCCTCTGGACATGAAAACGCTGGTCGGTGAATTCGAGAAGGCGGGTCTCATATTTCCGCCCGAGTTTCAGTCGTTGAATACGTTTTCGGGGAAGAATAAGCTGATCGCAAGCGGTCTGGCGCAAATCATCCGAAACACGATCGAAGTTGTAGGGCGTGGCGGAAGGAAGAACTTGGAAGACGGGTGTGACGGTGGGGGCAGAAATCCTGCGGATGATAGTAGCGTGAAGAACAAGATGGCCGGGACAACTTCAACTTCAACGGCGAACAACAAGACCTGTTTCGATCTGGAGGAGTTGCGCCAAAAATTCGGGACTCTACTGCACGAGGGAGCGATAGAATCTATCAAGCAGAAGCTTCTGAAGAGTAGGGATCTCCAAGGAAGGGATCAAGGAAAAGCTCCTGACAAGCGAGAGCAAGAAGATAGAGCCCCTGACGAGCCCACCACTATTAAGAGGTTGCAACTGCATGACATCGAGCATCTCGACAAAATCATCGCGCGGCATAACAATCCGGAGGCGTATGCGGACGAAATCAGAGCCGAGCAGGAGGCTCTACGGCCCCAACGCGTACCATCGAAGGTGATCCACGTGACGATGCCAGGAACGACTGTGATGAAGGCCGCGACGAAGGAAAAGGTGGCTGCGGTCACGACGAAAGAAAAGGTAGCTGCCAAGGTGGAAGCTGCACCAACAACATTGGGTCGTCGCCACAGCGGGGATGATGGGTCGTCGAAAGTTGTTGCAACAGCGGAAACGAAAAGTGGTAATGATGTTCAAGTGGACGAAAACAAATTTTTTAACAATATCGAAGTCAGAGAAAAGGAAGCTGCAGGAGCTGCCGCAGCGGAGCTGTGCTCGGCTAAAAATAATAACAAGCCCGATAGCGAGCCGACGCCGGAGGGTCTTCCTGTATTTGACGATTCGGAAACAGCCATTATTTCGACGATCACGGCCAACATCACTGGGAGCGCCACCACTGTTATCGATAGAAACGGTTCCCACAGCCGTATCGCGACAGTTGACGAGCATGAGCGAAACATCAAAGAGGCGCTTTCTGCGAGAATGCAAAGTAGTGTGCAAGCAAGTGGCGCGCGAGCAGGTGCCAGTGGGGCGACTGCATCCGGGAATAATATTAATAAGCGTGCAACTACACCCGGCTCCACATCTGCGCAGCATCAGCAGAAGCAGCGTGAGTCAGCCAATAATAGAAGCAATGCGAACAATAATATCAACAGTTTGGTGTCAATGTCGAGAAGCACGCCGCTGACTGCAGGAAGTCAGCGAAATCGAAATTCATCACAGATTGCTGTGACAAAGACGTTGTCTGCAGATAGTACAACAACGACAAAAGGTACTACTAGAGCGGCATCTTTGGACAAAAAACAGCCGCCTGGACCGGACAAAAAAGCGTCTGCTGGATTACAATGTGGGGACAGGGAGGCTGACAAGGATCTTAATAAGAATTCAAACCAGTCTCCGAGCGTACTAGGAGCAGTCAATGAAGATAATAAGGCCTCATCTGAAGCGGTCCTCCCGACGGGCGAAGCTAAAAAAGATGCATCTGAAGAATCAGATGTCCCTGCCCGACAACTCCGGTCCTACGCGAAGAAGCAGGTGCAGAATTCGAAGATGAAGCCGTGCTACTCCTCTTCCACAACGCCTGGATACACCGTTGTGTACCTTGGCGAGGATCATGGTGAAACAATGGTGGGCGCTTTCACGACGACGAAAACGTGGCGGGATGCTGAAGTCGATCGCCTGACGGAAAAACGACGTGCAGAAATGATGGAGGTCACCGTGACTGCCAAAGAAGCCGAGGTCGCGGTTAGAGGAGCAATGCCAAATAATTATGCCCAGCCGACGTTGTTGACGCACGAATTCCCTCCCGACGTTGTTGACGCACGAATGATGATGCACACGAACGGGTTTTGCGCACGTCCGTTGATTAGGCAGACCAGCAGGGGCAGGGCCGATCAGATTCATCAGGGAGGAGGTGTGGAAGAATCGCCACAACAATCTGGTGCTAAAAACATTCTGGTGCTCAATGATCTCTCCTTGCACGTTACGCCGCTCGGAAATCATTTTGTCGAACACGAAGCTGGGCCAACCGTTGCCTCTAATATGGTGCATCAAAATAAAAATAGAGGTGTGCCAGTTCTTTCTCCTGACATTGCTCTGGACGCAGAGGTGTTCGGCATCAATCGGGAGCAGTTGAACCCGGTGAGACTTCAGCAGGCGTCAGACAAAAGGAGTGTCTCGCCATCTCACCCGGTGGCACTGACTACACCAAGAATGGGTTCATCTAGTACCACGCCCAGCCGTCTCGCTCACTGCATCCGCGGCCACGATTTGGTGATCCGACGACCGAGCTCCACCATTGGCACAGACGGTCTGATGTCTGCAGCGACTCGCGCGGAGCAGGAGCACGAACGGAGCGGCCGTCTGAACCCTGCGGGGTCTTCGAAAATAATGGCGCGACCACGACTCGGAACCAGCCGTAGCTTGAGTCCCAGAAACAATCAGATTCATGCTTCTAGGGGTACTAATTTGTCCTCAGTGACGCCCACGACGATGGGTGCGAATCATCTCCGCTCGCTCTCGGCGAATCTGGCGCATCGAGGGCGGGCTCCTGTGGAAACCGGTCCCGGCGGCATCGTGAGTTCAACCGCCAACCTCCAGGACCCTGTGCTGATCTCCTCCAAAATGATGGGGCGCGAGCCGTACGTATTCTTCAGCGGGCACGCGGTTCTCACCAGAAGTCGCGTCTCCTCACGCCCGGCGACGGCTGATAATACGACTGCTATGTCGATGAAGTTTAATAATCATCATCATGCCAGTGGCACGTTGGCACGCACCATGCTCGACCCGGTGGAATTCCTGCGGGACGCTGACGATGGTGCGCAATCGCCATTGTTGAAGAACACCACGGTGCGCGACGATGGGAGACTGGTCTTTCACGACTCCTCCCCGGGCAATAAGGAGGAGGAGGAGGACACAACAATTCGATCTACCAATCCGAATCGCCCGCGTGGAGTGCAAGAACTTGAGGCCTTTATCATCGAGCACAAGAACCGACCGGTTTCTGCGGACACTATGCGCAGAAGGCGGGACAATGCGAAAATGCGCTCCACGAACTATCGTACATTTCAGGCGCGCGGGCGCATGATGAAGTCGACTACTACTATGTTGAAGGCCACTGCAAACACTTCACCTCCAAGCATGATTAGTAAGGGTAATGGTAAGGGTGAGCAGGTTGCTGTGATGTCTGGAGTGCCCAAGGGTGCTGATGGAGTGCACGAGTTTGCTGGAGGTTTCTGCTATTTTGATCACGAACGAGGCGACTACGTGTATCTCTACCATAATTGCGGCGGTGTTGCTGGTTATCATGTGCAGGGGCAGGGTGGACCGGAAAAGGGCACGGGCTCAGCTGGTGCACACGTCGAGGACAAGAGTGATCCCGCAGCCGCACTTTTTGATCCTCGTCAGGCTCCCAATTACGAAGGCTGGAGAACGGTGGACGTTGTCGAGACCAATTTCGGGGAGCAGGCTGCCAAGGAGCAGGAGTTGGCGGAAAAAGCGGACCAGCCTTCTTCTGCTTTAGTACTACTGCCAGTGGAAACGGCCAACAACGAGCACTTGGAAACGACCCAGCAGCAGCCGTTGTTGGTGATCGGCGAGATTGACCCGAATTTGCCGTGGTACCATCAGAAGATGCTGGAGCAGTTGCAATTGAAGCAGCAGCAAGAACAGCGGGAGCGAGAGCAGATGCGGGCAGAAATTGCAGCGGTCGAGGTGCAGGAGGAAGAGCCGTTGAGGTCCCCGTCGCCGCCACGGCCGTCAAACTCGTTGCCACCACGATCGTCGTCGTCGTCTCCACGCGGAAAATCCGGCGACAAGGACAGTGCTGCTGATGTTATGTCGGAACAACAGGGCGGTGATGACCTGCTGCTCATGGACCAAGAACAAAGCAGTAGTGGTGTGCTCATGGTACAAGAACAGAGTGGCAGTGCGGTGCTCCTGGAACAACGAGAGGGAGTGCTCATTGACGACGACCTTCTGTGGACGTGCAACCGTGGATGTGCTGTGACGCCTGGAAGCGCGAGAGGCTCCAGAAAAACCGCAATCCTGATCACACATGACGGGACTCTGGTCAAAGACCAGCCTGGCACCATTGTGGGCGGCTCAAAGAGTTTCGGCGGAAGTGCGACAGCAGGCAATCGTAAGGGAGCTCCCGTAAGCTCGGCCTCTGGAACCAAGTTTACGCGAATGTCCGCACTGAAGCAGATAGGAATCACCTATGAAAACAGCGCCACTGCCAGCAGCAAGAAAAAATGATGACAAGTTTAACACTCAACTTCAAACAACGAAATGATGCGTGAAATGATACCAATATATAACCTAGCAGAAATAGCAAAAAAGAAGATCTATGCAATATGAATGTGAAATTCAGCAAGAAGAAGGCTTTTCGACACGATGTGCACTTATAATGAGACAGAAATAGATTTGTTCCCTTTCCATCGATAGCAGCCGACGATCTTCCGTAAATTCTGAAGTAGAAGACCCAGAGTCTGTTCGGGCAGATCTTGCTAGTACTTTTCCACGAGTTGATTCTTTCAACAAAATAGCAGAAGCAGAACTGGACTTCGCTTTCTTTGATCTCTTCAACACAACTCTTCTCGTCCGTTCGTCCGTTATGTTGTCTCTTTTTTTGTGCAGTGTTTTCGGTTCTTCAGACTCATCATTGATAATCGCACATCATTGTCAGGATCATTCTCATCACAGTCAGACAAATCACGAGTCAGTGCATTCAAATTTTTTCGATGCATTTCATCATATCATCATTGTCTTTCGGCGTCGTTTATCACATCTCATTCATTCTTCGTCTTCCACGCGTCGAAACATTCATCAAGATTCATGACAATCCAGGCTACCAGGCACACATAGGGTAGAACAAAGTTGGCGTCACATTTTCGTCCTAGTGCAGTCTCTATTATAGTTTCATGGAGTCTTGATTGATTGTTTTCCAGTGGACGTTGCTTGCGTTAGAGGTCCATTCTATGATGATAGCAAAAATATCAGTATCCTCCTCCTATCAAGCTGGTCGTTTTTGAATTGAAAGAAAATCACGTACAACACGTCAGGTTTTCTAAACAAGGTAGTAAAGATCACGATTTAATTATTTACACAAGCTAGTAAAAGATATGGTTTCAGTCGGAGGTTCTTTTTTCGTCACACGGTGTTTGGCGCGCATAAGCTTGAGCATTTTTTTGGTCTTGCAGGAAGTCGTCGTTGTTGTCTCGTTTGCAGCGGATTCTGGTCCATCAGCACAGCCGCACGAAAGAAGAAATGCGCTCACAGAGAGACTTGAACGACATGCATCCAACAACGCCAGTCGGTATGAAAAGGCGTTGATTCTGATGTGCAATCGTCTTTCGAAGCCAGGCGATTTTTTCAATCTTGGGGATTGCACCCCTGCGGATTTGAAGCTCCTCGCTTTTGTGACGCACCCAGACAAACAAAACAGCATCATCGGCACCGCACCGGATGGCGGCGATGGCACGCCAGCACCCCGGCGTGGATGGTTCTCGGCGTTGCTTGACCAAATGCTGCTGAACAACAACATTGACAGCAACCAACACGTGCCATTGTTGGCACTGACAGAAGAGGGATTCGCATCGTTGAAGGAGTGTCGGGACAGAATAACAACACGCGCATAAAGATCTCCATCTTGTAGCGAGAAAGACGTTTTTTCCAGTATTACTCTGTATGCAATCCGTTGTGAATTTTCCACTACTCTGCACGTGATTTTGCTAATCGAACTCAGTTCTTTATTTCAGAAATAGATTGAGATTTATTCAAACAAAACACACTCCACAGGTTCTTCCTAAAAAGTCGCAATGGGGCTAGTCTATGGTTATTTTCTGTTGCATTGACGGCGGGTGGAAAAGACAGTCAAAAAAAAATTCATGCTCAAGAAACAGACGAAGAATGGCGAATCAAGAGACGAATGGTCGTGGCAGTGATGGAAAATACGATGGTGACAGTGATGGAGAAAACGATGGTGACAGTGATGGAAAAAACGATGGTGATAGTGAAGATCGAAACGCAAATTTTGAAAACGGAAATGGAGATGCGAACACAGGAATGCGACGAGCATATGCAGGTCGGAATGAACAACGGCAAATCGAATCTGATCCACCAAACTCGAACTTTTCTTCGCGTTGAATTGCTTCTGATCCGATATCCTCATTCTTGATACACTCCCAGCTTCATTTTTTTTTGAGCTCGCCATTTTGAAGCGTTTGAGTCGAACGAAGGAGAGTTGGGGCACCTCCGCTAGGTATTGTGAGTGTTTGCATGCGGAATGCACCCATTATTCACTCTTCGCGAAACACAAATCCCCAAAATCGCAACACACATTTCATCGCGCTCTCACACACATTTTTCTTTCTTGAAAGAGCGTTTTGTCTGAGATACGGAGGTTGTCCAGCTGAGGTGTCTGCGTGTTTGCAGTGCTCAGAGTGTCAATCCGTTCGTCTCAGAATCAACTTGTTTGAGTCCGGGCACAGATTTTGCTCTCCGGCACGATTTTCCACATCTGACAAAAATGCGTCGTTCAGCATGATGGGGACATCCCCACTCTTTTTCACGCGTGTCAGTAGAGGGAACGTACCGACTTTTTTCAAATTCCATCAAAACACGCACGAGAAACAGATTTTCCATTTTCATTGTTCCAAATCTCGCAGGATTTTCCCAACATCTAATTCTTCTCCGATATCAACATCAAACTCACGCTTCGTATATCAACTTTTTCCATTTTTCGAAGTTCCAAACCACAAATTCCGCTGCACTCACCACCTCACCAATACCAACACTTGATATTGGACCCAAAACCTTTAGTTTTCTGGGGGTCCAAGAAGTTCTAAGCTCGTAAGAAGAGCTAAGCTGCGCGGTAGAGCTAAACCGATACATGTATGTCTAATATGGTGTCTCCCCTTCCGAGAAGAATCTTCGCAATATGAAGGAGGAAAAGTGGCAGTGGGATGTAAAAAATCTGCACAGAGATTGAGCTTTGCGCAGAATATTGATACCGTCGTATATCACGCGCGCAACCTATCATCTAAGATACCTGCAAGCGTCACACGCCAATGTTCAGCCTCAATTTTCTGTTGAAGAGCTTCCAATGTGTCCCCCGGCTTGAGAATTTGTCCATTGATCTTCACAACGCGCATTCCGGCACGTACGCCGATAATAAGAGGTGACTCGACTGGATTGGATGCCGTCGCTGGCGGCAGAGCGTTCGTGTGGTCCTTGTCGCCCTCGTCACCAGCTGTCAAACTGTTTCCGACTGTGCTTCTGAGATTTTGCGCACCTTCTGCGGTCACCAGAATCTTGCCTTGGCCTGTGCTCTCGCTAAACATGCCATTCAGCGCAATGATGTCCTGCTTCTTGACGTTGACTTCCACTGTTTTTTTTTCTTTTTCGCGTGCGAAACGAATGCTGTGCGCAAAGACATTCCACTGAGCGGCCTATTGTCAAATAATATAGTCATCCACCCGTGCATATAGCAAAGCGCGGGATCGACACAGATTGAAGAAAGCCACTCCGACCAGAGTTCATCATTCCGACCTGGAGATCTGAACTCGGCGTCCTACGTAGAAATTTGGGGGTCGAAACCCAACCGCAGAGCCTTCGGCGAACAACGAAACCGAATCTGTCTTTTGTCTGTTATTATTTCTTCTTGAGTAGTCCCTACAAGAATATACTGATGTCGTCCACCGGATTGTAATCTCCTTTGTCGACGCAGCAATATTCACACTTCCATCTGAGTGTTTCCTCGGAGCTGCGACAATACCCCGGCCGCCAGTGGCAAATATGATTGTCACCGCACTCCAAATCCACCTTCCAATGACACTTCTCCTCGCACACAAGTCCGTTACAATACTCTGCAACCGCAGGAACAGCATCTGCCAAAAGGTTCGGCGCACACTGTGTGTAATTTGGATGCAATCAAGAGATCAGGCACGTTCATAAGCAGACAGCTCGATGATCCTTCTGTCAAGTTTCACATCCATGGGACGCGAGAACATGCATAGAAGTACCGTCTCCGTGCTCCCCAGATGTTCCGTATTCGTTGTCTTTTGCTTTTGGAGGATGGCTTCTAACATCGAACTGGGTTGCTCCATAGTTCGCGAAAGAGATTCCTTCAACGCCAACCATGACTCCCTGCCGACATCCTGGATGCCCAGGTGGGCGAAGGAGAGTGAGGTGGAGCGGTGGACACCGGCCACCACCACCACCACCGCGCATGAGGTGACGACAAGCGCTACTGCGACCAGGAATACGATTAGGCGATCCGCACAACTTCTTCCTGACGCGCAACACGGTGATATCCAAGAAACCTCGTCTTCTTTTGCCGCAGTCCGTCGAAAAGGGTCTTCGCAATCCTCTTTCTCTGGAGTGGAAAGGCCGCCTTCCTTGCGACTCTCTTCTGCAGCGGAAAGACCGCCTTCCTTGCAATCTGAAAGAGTACGAGTTCACGCAAATCGAATGGAGCAGAGCATGCTGTTAACACCTCATGGAATCACACAATGGGGCTACAGTAAAGTTATACCTCTCGTAGAAATAGAATCACCGCGTAGCTCTCCCAATGAGCTGTAGTCGACGCCCAAGCCGCCTTTTTCGGAGTCAAGCAAACGGTCGCGGTCTGCCGAATCCTCTGACCTAATAAAACGAGAGACCAATGTCGTGGCTTTCAACGTGGTCCACCACCGCAGTGCGATCTTTATTATCACCCCATGATCATTTCGGTGGTCTTTTTGACCACGGGCCTTGTATTTCTCACCCTTTTCCAGGGCGTCGGGGCTACCCAGAGATGATGTACTGGTCGCGGGACTGGAGATTTCTGGACCCGGACTTCCTGAGTCGTCCAGATCCACCTCCTGCAACTTGTCGGACGTTATCACAACGTTCTCTCCCATGATGACTTCCCATCTGATTCATCCAACGACAAACCTAATACGTGAACGAAATGTTAGTTCGACGACTACCTCCGACCTTTGAAAATATGCGCATGCAGAGATTTTTCAGTGGACGATTGACCGCTTATGAGAAGGGATTCCGATCCTCACATTGCGAGAAACCAGGAATTAATAGCAGACTAGGCCGATAGCAGACGGAGCAACCAGACTGCCGCCACATCAAAATATGATGTTGCTCTCAGACTGATGTACAAAAATGCTACTGTCTGACCTGAAACCACTGCAAGCTGCCTGGCCAAAAACACAAGACAGGAAAACCAATGCAATCATGCATGCCAAAAAAGGTAACTCGCAAACGAAAACGAACAATATGTGTTCCGCACTGCTACGCAATCTGCTCCATTCAGCAAATTTCCGTCTCTTTGTCTTGCCTTAGTTCGTGGTCCCTATAGGGAAATCCAATGACACATCAACCATCAACGAACGGTAAGACCGCCAGGAAAACTGATAGCTAGTAACTAACGATGCCCTCTTATTTCGCAATTTCGAACGATGCGGCACCGCCCCGCACGCGTACCGGAGACTGCCGAGACGCCATGACACCGCCGCCAGGCATCATGGAGATCGATATCGACACTTGGCCCTAACGAGCCGGCCCCGCTGCGCAGCCTCGACCTTTGCAATCCCGCTTCAGCTTTGCCCTGCCTTAGGCTTCGAACAGATCGATTATGCATAGATTAGCGCCCCCGCTTATTGGATATACACTTTTTGACCCTTTTAATCTGATTTTTTACACCACTCGCAACAGATTCACAATCCTTATCTGACAGGCATGACGATTATGGACAATGCATGACGATTATGGACAATGCATGACGATTATGGACAATCTCGGAAACATGCCTGATGTCTGCGACGACAACATGCACTATAATTTACCAGAAGCGACTGTCTGCAAAATAATTGATTCTCTTGTGGAGCATATTATCTGAATTCGACAAAATTATGGTGTTGTTTCTTCCGACCATCTGATCTCTTGCTGGATTGGACATTTATTAGACAATAGAAACATCTACCCCATCACTTTTACATTTACGTATCAATGCCTGTACAGATTCACCGACGTACGGATGCGTCTCTTTCCGCTGTTTCTGGCCTTTCACTACTGTCGTTTGTCCGATTTGAAATCTGAAGTGGATACCTTGCTTTTAGAACCCAAGGTCACCAGCCCTTCCCAAAACATATAGAAATACCCTGCTGTGTACAAGATACTCGTGTGACGCCCCACACGCTTACATGCTGGAAGAACGGGATCCCAAAGGAAATATTGTGACTAATGCTTAATAGTAATTCATTCTAGACATCGTGTTTATAAACGCGCGCGAGTTAGTTGTTGTGTGTGGATTCGATTTATGCTTTCTTGGCGTCCTCCTTCTTGCCGGCCAGCAGCGTTCTCAAAGAAAAAAAGAGGTTTGGTTGGCTTCGCCGTTTCGGCGCATGACTAGAATAGATCTATTCTTGTCTAGCGTTTCGGCCAATGCTTAAAAATAAAAAACTGTTAAATGCTTGAGCTGTATATAATATATATTTCCCCTCTTGCCAACCTCGTACCCTGCCCCCACACGTCTGCCACATATCACCATCCTCCATCATCTCAAAACTACGCATCCTCCTCGCAACTTTCGTAGCTGTCGTGGTCCTCGTCGTGATACTCGTCACAGCTCGCATAGTGCTCGTCACCACCTGTGGCTAGAACTTCTCGCGCTTCTTCTTCGCTGCTTGAAGCTGCCGCCCGCGTCTGCTCTTCGCCACTACTCGAATGGGCGCGCGTCTCCTCGTCGCTGCTGCTCTCGGCTGTTGCCGCCATTTTCTGAGCCTCCGAGCCGGCCCTGCCCTTTGGCCTCGCCATTTTCTGAATTTCTTGAGCCAGCATCAGCCCCTGCGCCATTTGCCTCTTGAGTTCCATGCGAAGCTCTGCGTTCCTTCGGCGCACAATCTTCGCATAATTCTCAGGCACGAGAGGTGGTCCTGTGCATTGTTATGGGACGTGGTAGAAACACCAAAGTGAATAGAATGTATCATGAGAATGAGCTCGACGGACTAAACATGAAGCTGGGTGTGTGAATATCTTGGCTGAACGAGCCAACGAAATAGATCAGACTGACCGACTGCCCTGAGGGCGGTGCCACAGAAATGTAGTGCTGTTTGGCAGAAAAAAATTGCATGTGTCCGAGAATAGCATAGATATGCTATCTAATGTGTAGAGTATACCGGCCTCTCCAGCCTCATCCTGGCATTCTCGCGCTGCAAGTCGACAAGTTCTGCCCGCAGACTGCAAATTTCGGCCTCCTGCTCCTGAATCTTTGCGTCCTTCGCTCCCTGATTCTGCGTCAGCCGGCAAATCGCGGCCTCCTGTTCCTGAATCTTCTCGTCCTTCGATTCTTGGTTCTGCGTCAAAACCGGAATATCGCGACCTCCTGCTCCTGAATCTTTGCGTCGCTAAAGTCCCGATTCTGCGTCAACCGGCAAACGCAAATAGCGGCCTCGTGCTCCTGAACCGTCTCGTCCTGAAATTCCTGATTCTGCGTCAGACGGAATATCGCGGCCTCCTGCTCCTGAATCCCCTCGTCCTTCGTTTCTTGGTTCTGCGTTCGCCGGGGAATTTC
>JACKZZ010001965.1_pt1 | contig 23255 bp, 25 predicted proteins | sample 8027871 | NCBI WGS metagenome assembly JACKZZ01 (sample SAMN15724774, study PRJNA655200) | protist metagenome | isolation source: fluorescence activated cell sorting (FACS) single amplified genomes of... | place: USA: West Boothbay Harbor, Gulf of Maine | collected 2000-07-19 | reverse complement strand
TAGTGAATTAAAAAGAACTAATAATGAATTACAAAGTAAAGTTAAAGATATGACAAGTAAAGTTACCTCTGCTCTTAAATTACAAAAAACAATTGATAAGAGCTTAGATATAAAAGAAAAGCAATTAAAAGAAGCTAATGAAATGAAAAAGAATTTGGAGAATGAATTAAAAAAATTAAAAAGTGAAAAGGACATTAGCTCAAAAGTAGCTTCCGAATCTAAAACTCAAATTAAAAATTTAGAAAAAATAATTACATCTAGTAAAAACCAAATTAAAGAGCTTGAGAATGCAAAGTCCAGTAATGGAAAGGAAATACAAAAGTTAAAAGATGATATAAAAAAATTAGGAAGTGATACCAAAGACCTTAAGAAAAAAATTACTACTAAAGACAATTTAATCAAAGATTTAGAGAAAGAAAAATTAGAATTAAGTAAAGCTAAAGATAAACTAAATAAAGAAATTACAAAATTTAATTCATCAAATTTATCTACCAATAAGAAAATAAAAGAAATAGAAACACAATTAGCTGCCAAGAAAAAAGAATTTGACGAATTGTCTAAAAAATTAGCTCAAGAAGTTGAAAAATATAAAAAATTAGACAAAACTAATCAAAAGAGTCAAGTTGAAATATCAAAATCTAAAGAAGAGATTAAAAAATTAAATAATCAAATAAGTGAAAATATTAATAAAATAAAAAGCTTAACTCAAGAAAATAGTAATTTGAAAAAATTATCAGATTCAGGAGCTAAAAAGTCTAAAGAATTATCTAGTAAAATATCTGCTCTTGAAGTTAAAAATAAATCATTAACTGAAGAATTAGGGAAATTAAAAGCACTTCATGATAAACAAGCAAAAATAGAAATTAAAAACAAAGAAGAAAAAGTTTCACTAAAAGAAGAGTTAAAAGTTTCAAATGAAAAGATAAAAGAATTATTAAACAATATAAAAAATTCTGAAGATACTCATAAGAGTCAGGTAAATGAATTAACTAAATTAAAAAAATCTCATGAAGAAAAAATAAATCAATTAAGCAAAGAAAAAGAAATTTATGAGAAAAAGATTAAAGAATTTAATGAAATGAAAAAAGAAAAAGAAACAAAAATTAAAGAATTAATTAAAAATGTTAAAGATTCTATTGCTAAGAACAAAGAAGATACCGATGAATTAAAAAATAAATTAAAAGTTAGCTTAGATAGTAAAGAAAAAATATCAAAAAATTTAGAAGAAATGAATAATAAGAATTTAGATTTAACTACTTTAAAATCAACTTACGAAGAAAAGATTAAAGAATTAACAGACCAGTTAAAGTCTGCTGAAGAAAAATATGAATTAGAATCGAGAAATCAAAATAAAAATTTAGAAGAATCAATTAAAAAATCAACTGAATTAACTAAAGAATTAGAAAGTAATAAAAAAGAAATTATTGAATTGAAAGAAAAATTAGATGAACTTAATAAAATATCAATTGAAAAAGAAGGAGAACTTACAGAAAAAATAAATGAGTTAACTTCTGAGTTCAAAAATTTAGAAAACGATAGAGATGGTCAAATAAGTAAAGGTGAAGATTTATTAGATCAATTATCTAAATTAACTAATGAACTTGAAGAAGCAAATAGTAAGATAAGTGAAATAAATGATGAGTTATCAGAAACTAGAAATAATTTATCAGAAACTGAAGAAAAGTTAAAAGAAACAGAAGCAATTTACACTGAAACTGAAGAAAAGTTAAAAGAAACAGAAGCAATTTACACTGAAACTGATGAAAAGTTAAAAGATACTGAAGAAAAGTTAAAAGAAACAGAAGCAACTTACACTGAAACTGAAGAAAAGTTAAAAGATACTGAAGAAAAGTTAAAAGATACTGAAGCAACTTACACTGAAACTGAAGAAAAGTTAAAAGAAACTGAAGATAAACTAGAAGATACTAAAGGTGAACTAGAAGATACTGAAGGTTAACTAGAAGATACTAAAGGTGAACTAGAAGATACTAAAGGTAAACTAGAAGATACTAAAGGTAATCTAGAAGATACTAAAGGTAAATTAGAAGAGACTCAAAATTTATTATCTGATACTGAAGACCAACTAAACAATGCTCTAGATGTAATAGAAGCAAATAAAGAAAAAATTAATTACTTGGAAGATAATTTAGATGAAAGTAAAACTAATTCTGAAGATTTAAAAGAAAAATTAGAAAATAGTATTTCTAATAGTAACAGTTTAGATGAACAATTAACTGAGGAAAAAGATAAAGTTAGTTCATTGGAATCCCAATTAAATGATTCTAATGAAAAAGTATCAAAATTATCAGATGAATTAGAAGCTAGTAGAAATGAAGTTGAAAATTTAACAGCTGAGTTTAATGATGCTAAGAGAGAAATAGAAGAAGTAAATAGTTCATGGAATTCGACTAAAGATGATTTAGAAGCTTTGGTAGAAAGAGCTAATACTTTAGAATCAAATCTTATGACAGAACAAGAAAAGGTAAAAAAATTGGAAAGTAATTTAGAATCTGCTAAACAAGAATCAATTAAATTAGAAGAAAAATTAAATGAAAGTCAAACTAATGCTAAAAATTTAAGTAAAACTTTATCAGAAAAAGAATTAAAAATAGTAGAAATGGATAAAGAAATTGAGGAAAATCGTAGAAAAATTTCTATATTTAATAATGCTGCTCAAGTATTTGCAAATGCTGGTAACCCAGCACCAGCACCAGCACCAGCACCAGCACCAGCTCTTAAAGTAGAATCTACTCCCGTAGATGTAAGAAACAAGTATAATTTTAAAAATTTAAGTTTAAAAAATTACATATGGTAATAATGTAGCTTTAGCTGAGATATAAGACCTAATACTAAAAATCCTATATCCCAATTAATAATATTTGCTAATGCATTTCTTGTAACTTTGCTTTTCTGTTCAACACGCCTCATTATACATCCTCCAAAAAATTTCCTGGTAAATGTAATAAAAAAAGTTGTGAAACTTAAGTAAAGTAATAATTCTTTGTCTATAGTGAAACCTGCAAGTAGAAATAAAAATATAGTTAATAATAAATGATACCAAGTTAACATTAGTTTATTTTTACAAATTCTTGCTAAAAAATAGGTTAATAATGATATAATTTTAAAATAAATTATTAATTTATCTACACCTGTTTTTCTATTAAATAAATAAATTATTACTGAAATGTGTCCCAAATTTAAAATATCAGTAAATTTTAATATTTTCATATATATTTATTAATAAAAATTGATTTTAATAAACTAATTTAATAATTTTTAAATAAATAATGGGAAATTGTATAAGCACAAGTAACGTTTTAGAGAAATGCGATGATACTATTCCTTTTTTTGATCTAAAAGGTTATAATTATGATGCTAAAGTAGTCGATGTTTATGATGGCGATACTTGTAGCATTGTAATTATGCTTAATAAACAGCTTACAAAATTTAAAATGAGAAGTAATGGTTATGATTCACCAGAAATGAAGCCTCCAAAAGCAGATGAAATGAGGGACCAAATTATAAAGTCAGCAATTAAATCCAGAAACTACTTTATCTCTAGAATAACAAATTGTTCAATAGAATTAGACAAACAATATACCAAAAAAGAAGTAAAAGAATTATTAAAATCAAACACTAAAATAATCAAAATATTTTCTGTAGGATGGGATAAATATGGAAGACTTTTAGGTGAAATAAAAGTTGACCATGTAAACATAAACTCAGAAATGATTTCTAAAGGATATGGTTATAAATATAACGGAGGAAAGAAAGAAAATTTTATTTAATAAAAATTTATTTTAGGAAATAAAAATAATTTATCTAAACTACTTATATGCCGAAAATTTACGAATCTTTTATTAGTAAAGGTTTTGGAGTTAAAACTAAAAATAAAAGTAACCAACTAGGAAATAGCTCAATTTCAGATCTTTTAAATTTAGATAAATTAAAAGAAAATATTTTATCAGCAGTTAAAACAGAATTAGCTAATAAAGCAGTAAAAGAAGTAAAATATTCTTTTGAACTTAATAATTATATAACTAATAAATTTGAATTTGTTCCAAATACTAGTGAAATTTTAAATGAAAATGATATACAGTTAAAAGTTAATACTGATAAAAAAACAGAAATCTTAAAAATAACTGGTTTGAAAACTAAATTTGAAGAAGATGTTATACTTATTTCACCAAAAGTTTTTACTTTTTCATCTTATTTAGCCATATATCTTTACTTGGTTATTGGTTTAATATTTTTAATCATAATATTTTCAATGATACAATAATTTTATATAAAGAAATATTTATCTATATTATTGAGTGAAAGCTCAGGGGTACATGGTCTAGTGGTATGATTCTCGCTTTGGGTGCGAGAGGTCGAGGGTTCGATTCCCTCTGTACCCCCTTAATAGTAATAATAAGTAATGGTGTCTGGATTCCATCCATCTCTTAATGATTCTATCATTTCTGGAGAAGAATTTTTTAGATAACTATAAAATCTGGATGTGTAGAATAAAAGATATCCTTCAATAAAAGAAACTAATAAAATTATAAAGTTATTGAATAGGAAAGAGACAAGAATATAAAAAATAAACATTATAAATTGATAAATTAAATAAGGTTTCAAATAATTTATATTATATTCATTAGCTCCTTTATTACCACAATAACATAAAGGAAAGAAAAAGCAGAAAACCCAAAAAATATCACCACTAATTAAATAAATAATAAAATTAATCAGAAGAAAAATCATATCAATAATAGACAATATTCTAACAGAACTAGCCCTTGAATAAATAATATTTTTTAGGGGGTCATCAACACTTTCAATAACTGATTCATTAATAACAATGGTATGAATTTCATTATTATTTTGTTCAGGAATAACAGGACCAGCAACTGTATTCATATAATTATATATCAATTAATAAATTTCTTTTTAACTTATATTTAATTATTGCTTCTTCTTTATCTTCACACCATAAATCTACTGCTTCTTGTAATTCTTCATTATTTTTTGGTTTAATTTAACTAAATGTTAAAATATTCATTTAAGTAAAAATTAACAATGCTTAATATGTTTAGAATATTGACATTAATTTCCTTGTTTTCAGTTAATAATTGTTTTAATTTTAATAAACCAGATACTAACTTCAAATTTGTTGGAGATACTAAACCAATGGGATTTTTTGATCCTCTAAAATTATCTACCAATAAAGAAGAAAATGTAATTAAGTATATGAGAGAGGCAGAACTTCATCATGGCAGAATTGCTATGATGACTTCATTATTATTGCCAATAATTGATATGTCCACAAAAGATTTAGGTATTCATTTTTTTGATAATTTAAGCTATGCTGATAAAATGTATTTTTTATTTAATATATCATTTTTAGAAGTAAGGAGATTAGTAATGAATTTTGAAAATGAATTTAATATAAAAAAAGATGTTGAACCAGGAAAATACTTTGACTTTGAGTATGATGAAAAAAGTATGAATCAAGAACTAAATAATGGTAGACTAGCTATGATTGGTGTATTAGGATACATAATTCAAGAATTAACGACTGGTAATAAGATTTTCTCTTAATTTAATAATATTATCTTGATAAAATTTCCACATAATAATATTAGCTGCTTGTGATACATTGTAGCTATGTGCACATCCCCATTGTGGAATTGAAATCATCAACCAGTTTTTTTCTTTAGCTACTAATATTAAGTTTTTAGAAATACCATGTGTTTCATTACCAAAAATAAAGATAAACTTTTGTTCATCATTTAACTTGTTACTTAGTTTCTCAAAATTAATATCTAATAAATTAGAACCTCCTTGTTCTATTAAGATTGGAACTAAATTATTATTGTTAACGTAATTCAAAAATAATTTAATGTTAAAATTTTCTACAGTTTCTGAATTATTTCTATCTCTTAGACTTTTAAAAGTATCCAAATATTCAATTTGGACAAAATCTAGTCCTACTTGAGATTTAGGATTGTAAATTTTTTTCCCTAATATAATGTATTTTTCCATACCTAACAGACACCCGGTTCTATAAATTGCACCTATATTTAGATTTGAATTAAGATTCATAACAGCAATTTGATATTTCCATGATAAACTTTTTTGGATTTTTTTAAGATTCTCTGAGTTTTGATAGAAATCAGAAATTTTTCTATCGTCAGATTTAAGTTCGTATTTATTTTCTAGATTGATAAATTTATAATAAATATTATTCCAATATTTTTTTACTAATCGAATTAATTTTTTAGAATAACTGAAAAATAATGGATAATAATATCTTCTAAAAAAGGGAATATTATTAAATATTATAACTGATATTAGAACAAAATGCAACAAATCCATACAATTTTATTATAATTAAAAAATTAATTTATTTCAATTTTAATATTTTCTGATTTGATCAATACTGAAGGTAATATTAGTTTGTTTTGAATCCATTTCTAAGTAATCTAATGAATAATTTTTTAAATTTTCTCCAACTTGTTTCCCATTCATATAATACAATTTAAAATTTAAGGTATTCAAGTTTTGAAGATTATTAGTGTTATATTTTTGTTTATTTTGACCTGTTAAAAAAATATAATTTTTACTTTGGGTTGATGGATAGAATACACCAATAACATTATTTAATTTATTATTAGTAATTAAATTTTTACTTGGCACTATTGGATCCAATGATAAGTAAAATAATTTTTCATTTAGTAAATCTTTAACACCTGCTTTTAGATGATTAAATTTAATATGGTGATTATTTTCACTGTGAGAACTAATATCAACATTTGTATTATCATTATAAACCCAAGATCCATTAATTTGAACTTTACATTTTATTGACTTAGTTTCACTATCAAGTGCAGTAAAAGACAAAAATTTAGAAAGTTGTTTTTCATCTTCCTCTGATAAATTAATATTAGGAAGCTTTTTATTAATTTCATAAATAAAATAGAAGTCAGCTTGGCCTCCGGTATAATCATTGGTAATACCACTGGTTTTTATCTCAACTATACCAGTTCCATGAATACTTGGATTATGTATAGATTTTATATCAATTACACTAAAAGTGTTATCGTTTGCTGTCCCTGTTCCTCCGGTGCTATTAGATACATCTACAACAGAGCCAGTAGTAGCCAAATTAAAAATCCAGTCATAAGCATCAGCAGATAAATTTTTTATTACAATTGTTTGATTAGAAGAACTAAAATCTGCATCTAAACTATTAATATCTTGTTGAAATCTAATATCAAAATCTACTGAATTTATTTTAAAATAAGAATAAGTTCTTAATCCGTTTAAATTATATACCGATTCAACTTCTATTATTGAGTTCTTAACTAATTCAACTAATACCATTGGTTCAGCATCATCTATAGTAATTGATTTTGCTTGAAAATCTAGATTTCCATATTGTGCAGCAGCACCAGTTTGGCCATATTTTTGAGACCATATAGTATCACAATAATATTTAGGAAATCTTACACTTGATTTTAAAAAATCTAAATTCCATCCGGTTGAAACATTATCTTTTTTTAGTTCAATAAATCCATTAGAAATATCATTAATTTTATATATTTGATTATTTAATAATAAGGTATCTGTATTATAGTAATTAAATAATGATAAATTTTTTTGTAAATTAAAATCTAAGCTATTACCACTATAATCTGATTCTTTAAATAAGAAAAATTTATTATGATTTGAATCAGTAATTTCTACATAAGGTATAGCTGGACTAACTTCTTCGTAATTGTAAAATTTTGCTTGTGTATTATCAATACCTCTTAAATATATACCAGTTTTTTCAATATTACCACCATTAATCATACCAGATCTAGAAATAGCTTCTAAATTAGAGACCAAATAACCAATATCATCATCAGGAACAAATCTAGGAGCTACTATTTCAGTTACATTTATATCACTAATTTCTTCAATTCTATCTTCAATAATTGCTCCGTTATTAATATAAAATGTTTTACTATAATTTCCATCTGCACTTGAGGTCCAATTAGTAGAAGGACTTGTAGTGTTATTTATAAATCTATTTCCAGAACCCCAATATCCTTTTTCATAATAAATTGTATATTTATTATCTAGTTGATTAAATTTTATTTTAAAATCAAAAGGATTTGGTTCGTCTATTATGTTTCTATCTCTAGAATTTACTTTTAAAATATAATTATTAGTGCCATTTGAAATTGATGTATTAGAGATTGCGTTAGGTAAAAAATCCATATATAAATTATTAGATTAAAATTTATAAAAAACTAATCAAATAATTTCAACAACATTTACATGATTCACATTTACAGGTTTCCTTTTTACATTCATCTTTACAACATTCACATTCACAACCACCACGTAGTCTTAAAACTAAATGAAGAGTGCTTTCCTTTTGAATGTTATAATCTGATAAAGTTCTTCCATCTTCCAACTGTTTACCAGCGAAAATCAAACGTTGTTGATCAGGCGGAATTCCTTCTTTATCTTGAATTTTTTGCTTTACATTATCAATACTATCACTTGGTTCTACATCAAGAGTGATAGTTTTTCCAGTCAAAGTTTTAACAAAAATTTGCATATAAATATACTATAAATAAAGTTTGGTTAACAAAATGAACAATTTTTACATGTTAACTCTTTATACAAATTAAGAATATTAGTAGAATCCATATTATATTGAAGTCCTACTGAATAAAATAGATTAATAGCTAACTTTATATCTTTTATTTTTAATTCTTTTTTTTCATTTATTCTAATTATACTGATGTTATAAATATTATCAATTCGACCTTTAGTATCTACGTAATGAGTCATTCGGTGATTAGTAATAAAACATTTTTTGTTTTGACAATTATATAAATTTTCCAAGTCCAATTCATTAAAATTAATTTTAAGCTTATTTTTATTTTTAAATTTATGTAATAATATTTTTAAATATGATGATAATTTTGATTTACTTATAGATCTTTTTTCTAAATAACATTCTTTACAATTATTTTGAAAACCATCTTTATTACATCTATTTTTGTAAAAATTATCTATGGAAAATTTTTTATTACAAGTCTTACATTCTTTATTTGATATTGTTAAACTATTTATAATAGGTTTTGACTTTCTACACGATTTGCAAATTGGATATAAACCAAATTGTCCTTTTTTGTGTTTATGAAAATCAGTAAATTTTTTATAACCTTTACAATTTCTACAGTATTTTTCCATATTATTAATTATAAAGTATATAATAATCTTTAATTTAATTAATAAATAATAATATAAAGTATATTATTATGAATCAAAAAAATATTTTACTATTATTAAATCTGTTTCATATTGTAATCATATTAGCTCCATATGGAGTTTATTTTACAGATAGCAAATTATATGCAAAATTAGTTTGGTTAGAAATTTTAACAATCTATTTAGGTTGGTTAATTTTTAATGGTAAGTGTTTTATATCTGAGATTGAAAAAAATATAATTAAGAATACAAATCCACAAATATCAAAAGGAACTATTAAAGATTACGAAAATAATATACTAAATTATTATCTTAAAAAATTCTTTAATATTGATGGTAATTTAACTGGTAAAATTGTTTCAGCAACTTATTGGATTTCTATTTATATAGTTATTTACTATACCACCAATAAATTAGGTATTCTAAACCAAGGGTTATCTCTTATATTATATTCAGCAGTTGTCTATAATTTTAAAGAAAAACTATTTTAATAAACTTATTTAAAAATTAAATAATAATAAATTTTAATTATATGTCAAGTTTTGTCGAAGAAAATAAAGATCTAATTCAACAATTAAATCAAAAAGTTGCCGAGGCAATTAAAAATCTCAACATAGATACTTCAGGATCATTAAGTGTAGCTAAATGTATAAAGATTACTGGTGAAATTGATAAAGCTATCAAAAGTATATCAGCATTATCAAATGCACTTGCAGAAGTTACAGCAGATGATAAAACAGGTGTGTTACTAGCAGTAACTTTAAATACAGTTAATTCAGATGAAGTAAAAAGTTTATTAAGTGAAGAACAAGCTAAAAAATTAGAATCTTTCTGTCAAGATACTGAAACTGTAGAAACTGTTATTAATTTAGTTGATTGGGTATCCGATGAGCTTTTAGTTAGAATTGATAAAAATAATGATGGAGTTATAACAGAAGACGAAGTTGAAGATTCTTGTGTTGATTGTTGTTTATCCAAAAATATGTTGGGACAGGGTCCGGAAGGATGTGGATGTTATCAACCGACTGGTTGCTGCAGCTGTTGTGTTTCCTTCTCTAAATGTGTATCATCATGTTGGTCATCAATATTCTTGATGTGTTTGAGAAGTAAAGATAAAAAAACTGTTAGATATCAAGAAGCTGAATTAAATCAAGTTTAGTGTCATATAAAATTCTTTTATGTTGTTATAATCAATAACACCAAAGTATTTCTTTATAATATCAATACAATCTTCATTTAAGGAATTGTTACATTTTTTAAATTCCATCCATTTTTCTTGATTTTTTTCATTTATTTGATATTTAATATATTTTTTGAGGTCGTTAATATTTATAATTAGTCCATTTTCATATCTGTCCCAAGTATATTTTAAATTCCAGTTTGGGTCTAATTTACCAATGTAATTTTCAATCCATTCATCATCATATCTTAAATCAATAAATAATATGTGATTTAGGTTATTATATTTCCTTTTGGCATCTTTCAAGTATTTAGTAATTTGGTATGGTATTGTCAAATATCCGGCTCCACCATCATAACACCCATTATCAATTAATTTACCTTCCTTACCAATTATGTAGGTCCAGGTATCACGGTAGCTACTAAAAGATACTAAATCACCAAAGTTCCAATTTATTTTCCATTTGCAAATTTTTTGAACATCTTCAATGGTCAAAAAATCATCATAAGTAAATTCATCATAATCTAAATCATCCTCAACTACATAATTTGCCAATGTATTTTCATCTTCCATTTTATTGTACATTTTATGAAAATTTTTTATGTTTTCAAAATATTTCTCTAACAAGCAATTAGTCATTATTAAAAAAAATATATATTGAAATTAGAGAAAAAATCAATATTTTTTAAAGAAATATTAAATGCTAGTATTAATTAATTTTAGGACTTCTAATACTAATTTCTTAGAATCTTGTGATGCATCTAAAAATGCTATTCTAAGTTCTTCTTTTAAAATATTTTCTTCAGTGTTATTTACATTATCTTGATTAAAATCTATATTTTCTTCGGAATCAAACATATTTTCATCATTAAATGCAGATATTTCATTCCCTGCAATATCAAAAACCATATTGGTTTCTGTATCTGAATAATCATAAATTATAGAGATTTCTGATGGTAATTCTGTATAATTTATACTTTCATTTAAAAAAGAACTTTTTTCTTCTTCAGCCTTATCAACTCCTCGACAATAAGGACACTCTTTACCATTAATTCTTAGTGATTTTATAATACAATCTACATGAAACTTATGATTACATGGTGATAAAGTATAACATTGTTCTTCTGATGATTCTGGAGATAAACATATTGGACAAATCCATTCTGATGACATAAAATATTAATATCTATTATGTAAGTAAAAATTTCAATCTTTTTATTATAAAGAAATATTAATAAAGTTGTTAATGACTGAACCTCAAAATGAGTTTTTAGAATCTATTTTGTCTATTGGTGAAGAAGTAGTAAATCCTGATGAATTGAATATTTTGCTTAATAAAAAACCAAATCCAGTTGCCTACGATGGTTTTGAACCATCTGGTAGGATGCATCTAGCTCAAGGTTTATTAAGAGCTCATAATGTAAATAAATTTACTAAAGCTGGTATAAAGTTTAAATTTTGGGTAGCAGATTGGTTTGCTTTGATGAATCTAAAATTAGGAGGTGATTTAAAAAAGATACAAAATGCAGGAAAACTAATGATAGAAACATGGAAAGCCTCAGGGATGAATTTAGATAATGTTGAATTTATTTGGTCATCTGATGAAATCAATAAGCGTAGTGATGAATATTGGAAGTTAGTTTTAGATATTGCTACAAAATTTAATTTAACCAGAATAAAAAAATGCACTCAGATTATGGGTAGAGATGAAAGTGATGACTTAGCAGCAAGTCAAATATTTTATCCTGTCATGCAAGCAGCAGATGTTTTCTTTCTAAATGTAGATATTTGTTCACTTGGAATGGATCAAAGAAAAGTGAATATGTTATGTCGAGAATATTCCAAAAAAGCAAAAAGAAAATTTGCACCAGTAATTGTCTCACATCATATGGTAATGGGCTTAGATGGTTCTGATAAAATGAGTAAAAGTGATCCTGATAATGCTATTTTTATGGACGATAGTGAACAAGAAGTTAAGAGGAAAATTAAGAAAGCATTTTGTCAACCTAAAGTTGTAGAAAATAATCCATTATTAGATTGGACTAAATGGATCCTATTTCCTATTTTAGAAAAGATTATAATTCCCTCTGACGAAAAATGGGGAACTCCTGAAAGAGTTTATCATAGTTATCAAGAATTAGAAAAAGATTTTGCAGAAGAAGCTATTCATCCTAATGATTTAAAAAAATCAATGACTAATCATATTAATCAATTATTAGACCCAGTTAGAAAACATTTTGAGGAAAACTCCGAAGCCAAAAATTTGTTAAAATTGGTAAAGTCTTATAAAAAATGAAGAAAATTGATATGCAAAAGTTAAATAATAAATATTGAAAATAGTTTTAAAAAAGCTACTTTCATTATATATATGACTATCTTAAATATGGATAATATACCATTTTTACCTAAAGAAATTATCAATGCTATTGCCGATTTTAATGATTACAAAAAATATTGTAAACCCAAACATAAAAGGTTTTTTCAATATGTTGTTGCTGATATTATAAAAATGGGAAGAATCATGGATTTTATTTCTCCAGTCATTGCTTATAACTGTTGGGGTCCCGGATCAAAATATATGCATCATTTATCTCCTTCAGAATATTTTAACTCAGATGAAGAGACTTGGAGTTCTGATGAAGAAGATTTTAATGATGATGAAGAAAATAATTTTGGACTAGATTATGATGATACTTATTATTATACTTCTGAAGAGCAAAATTAACTCATTTGATTAGAGTAAAAATGGATTTGTGCTAAAAGAAATCGAATAGTTGCTCATGATAATATTTTATTAACAATAAAACACAAATATTATTAATTAAATATTGAAAGAATTTAAACATATCTTAAAAAGAATTAAAAATATGATTGAAGTCAAAAATAATAATACAGAATGTTGCACTTGGTTTTGTTTTCCATGTTTATTTTCTATAATGGTTTGTGAGAAAATATGCATAATTCCTTGTTTATGTTGTTCAAATTATCAACCAAAAATAAATAATATAAGAACAGAAGAGAAAGAGGATATTTAATTTAATAAATTTTTTAAGGTAAATAGACGGGGATGAATATTTTTATTAGGTATTGAATCTAACCAGTGATAGGAGTGTTCTAGATTATCATGAGTTTCTATTTTACCAAATCTTTCTAAAGGTAAATTAAAATTTTTATTTCGTAATTTTAAAATATAAATTTGATATTTACAAGAATCTAAATAAATAGGTTCCGTATTTTGTTTAATAATCTCTCTCTTCAGTATCTTTGAACAATAATAATTATTATGCTTTTCTGAAAATAGATGACCATTTGTTTCTTCAACAGTTTCACGAATAGCAGTATCTAAAGGTGAACTATCTATTTTATCTGTTTTTCCACCAGTATCTGAATAAAGATTCTTGTGTTTCCTAAATAACCAATATTTTTTATTTTCCTCTTTATTATCAATATAACACAATATCCCGGCTGCTCTAATTGGTTCTCCATTTTTACTGAAAAAAGTTGGCCTTTGATCGGTCATTTAATACTATTAGAAATAGTTATATCTTTTTAATTAAAAATATATAAATTTCTAAATAATTATATATGCCTAGTTCAAGACAATTAAACAATAAAAAAGTTAAAGAAACTTTTATAAGTTTAAAACCAAGTAATACCTATGCTTTAGTTCACTCTATTGCTTCTTTATTTGCTTTATATGTTAGCTTCAGATGTAGTGGTGGATTTGATTTTGTATCATTTATGTGGGCTTTATGTTGTCCCTGGTTATTTATAATTTATGTTGCTGCTACCAGAGGATTAAATTTTTGTGCTAAGAATCCATTTGATGGAGTATAAATAGGTCCAATTTTTTAAAAAATCATAATAAAAAAATAATTTCAATACTGTTATTTATCGAATTGTAAGTCCAGTTTATAAATTAAATGAATCTAAATTTCAGAAAAACTTATATTTTGTAACTTTTAGTTGGTTATTTGTTATATCTTTATTAGAATTTTATAGAAACAAAAAATAGAATTAAAAGACATTTAGAAAAAAGGAGATATTTATTATATTATTATGGAAGAAATTATAAAGGATAGGAATAAAGTTCATAAGAAGCTAAAAAAATATCAATCTAAAATTCATAATTTAGAATATAAATTAATTGAATTAGAAAGAATGGCTAATGAACTAGATCAAAAAGAAATTATTAATCAAATGAATTTAAATGATCAACAAAATGCTATCGTAAAAGCAAAACAAGATAAAGAAAACATCTTAGTTTTAGCATGTCCTGGTTCTGGTAAAACACATACCTTAATTTCAAGGTATATTAATTTAGTGACTAATCATCCTTCTGGAACAAATGTAGATCCAGAAAAAATTCTACTAATTACTTTTACAAAAAAAGCTGGACAAGAAATGGAAAACAGACTTAAATCAATTATTCCTTCAAAATTACCCCATTATGTTGGTAGTTTACATGGTCTCGGATATAGGATATTACAACGTTACAATAAAGTTAATTATACTGTTTTGGATGAAAAAGATTGTAAAGTTTTATTAAGAGATGTTATTGATTCTACTATTAGTATAGATAATGTAGAAGATGAGGATGTATCAGTAATTAAATCTAAAGCGTCGATAGTTATAGATCAAGCTTCAACAAGTTATCCAATCAATTTAAATGAGATTATTTCAAAATTAAATTTAGATAACTATTTACCCATTTTTAAGAAAATTTTAAAAAATTATGCAGAGACTAAGAAAAAACAAAATTTAGTAGATTTTAATGATTTGATGGTTCTATTTGCAAATTTTCTGAAAACTAAAAAATCAGATGCATTTATTGATGACATCGATTATATCTTTTTTGATGAATATCAAGATGTTAATCCTATTCAAAATTATATTTTATCAAGATTCAAAGAAAAAACAAATATAATGGTAGTAGGAGACGATGCTCAATCAATTTATAAATTTAGAGGTAGTGATATAAAATATATTTGGAATTTTTCAAAGGATTATCTACCAAATAAAACTTATTATTTAGGAGTAAATTATAGATCAACTCAACAGATTGTTAATTTTTCTCAAAATATTATTAAAAATAACCACAATCAATTTGAAAAGGAAGTTAACTCTTTTGAAAATAGAAAGGGAACTAGACCTCATGTAGTTGTTTTTAAAGATGTAAATAATATTGATCAATATAGATGGATAGCAGAAGATATAAAAAAAAGAAATAAAAGCGGTGTATCTTATTCTGATATGGTAATTTTAGCCAGAAAAAATGCTTTATTAGACAAAATAGAATATCAATTACTATCACACAAAGTTCCAACTATTAAACATTTAGGCATTTCACTATTAGATAAAATTCATATTAAAGATTTTATGGCATTTGTAGTCATTTTGGTTAATAATAAAAGTAGTATTCATTGGAAGAGAATTTTATCACTACATCCAGATATTGGAGTTGTTAAAGCAAATGAAATTCTTGAATTTGATACTGATATTAGAAAAGCAATTAAAACATTAGTTGGTCAGTATACTTTTTTTTATAAGACAATTGGTTCTTTAGATAAAGTTTTAGATGAAATTGAATCAACAAAATTTGTAATGGAAAAAATAAAATTAATTATTTTATATTTACAAGAATTATGGAAAAGAAATAAAAGCACTTATAAAATTTCAAATATTGATAATATGATTGAAGATACTAAAGTCTTACTAAATTATATTTCAAGCAAATCTTCATTAGAAGAATTTATTAACGACTTGTATTTGAATAAAGAAATTGATCAAAATTTTGAAGAATCAGTTTACTTAACAACTGTTCATGGTGCCAAAGGATTAGAATGGGAATATGTATACATTATAGATATGGATAGCAAAAATTTTCCAGCTATTATGCCTAAATTTTATTTAGACGAGATTGATGAAATGGAAGAAGAACGAAGACTGTTTTATGTAGCCTCATCACGAGCGAAAACTAATTTAGTAATTACATATAACTTAGATTTGCATCCAGAAAGATTAAGTTACATGTCACCATTACTAAAAGAAGTTGATGAACAACTATATATTCCTTATGGAGTTGAGGATATAGAGATTCCTCTGACGGGTAATGTCTCAAAAGATGTTAATAATAGATTAAAATTTGAAGGTTTTAATAGTATCAGAGATATGGTCCTAAACTTAAAATTTACGAATGGTGGTATAAATAAACAACCAGATGAATTCGTAAATTTACAGAAAATGACCAAAGGTTATGTTAATAGAATTGTTTTGGGAAATTTTATGGATTATGTAATTAGTAAAATAATTATGGTAAACTTTCCAAAAAATATAAAAAGTTTTGACTTGAATGTTATCCATAAATATCCTAACTTCTTGCAAAGTGCGCATAATAAAAAAGTTTATCACAATTATACAGATAAAATATCTGATTGGAGAGATATTATTCCAGATATTTATTATATATCAAGTTATAAAATGAATAATGTTAATGAAGAATTAAAAGAATATATATTAGGAGTCGAAATGTATCAGTATCTATGTGATTTATCTAAAGGAATTGTAAATTTTATTAAAAAAAATCATACAGATGTAAAAGATATATTTACACATTATAATATTACATATGATGCAATTAGAGGAGAATTAGATTTATTAATTGATGATCATTTAATTGAAATAAAATCTTCATTTTATCAAACTTCCACCTTACCAAATTTATCTCAAGCATTAATCTATGGATATTTAATAGAAAAGAAAGAAGTTCCAATTAATAAAGTTTCTATTTATAATCCATTAATGGGAACAATTACTAGTTTTGATACTAGTGAATTTGATTTCAGTAAATTCAAAACAAAAATATATAACTATTAATTTATTTAAAATTTTTTAATAAAAAAAGATTTTTTTCCTTCACACATTTTTTTTTAACTCCATCTCTTATTTTTAAATATTTTGAATTTTTAATTGAGTAACCATTTTTAATTTTCTTCTCAAAAGGATATTTGTTTTCAGTTAAATAATTTTCAATTACTGATTTATAAGTAGAATTTTTCAGATTACAAGTTAAGGATAAAAATTCTTGAACAACATACTTATCCAAAAAAGGATATCTCCCTTCGACACCTGCTAATCCTGATATTATTTCTTCTTTCATAAGATAAGATTCTTGTGTTCCCTCATAAAATGAGGTCCAAATAGGTTTATACTCTTTATCCGATCTAGATTTTTTAGGAAATATATCTTTTAAATTTTCAGGATAAATTCCTTTAAAACAACTATGATAAAAAATTTCTTTACCATCCATTGCGTAGTCGCATATAATTTCATCAGCTCCAGAACCAGATAAAAAAACTTTTTTCTCAGATTTTAATGCATCTATGAAAATTTTTAAATTACCAATAGCAGCTCCATCTTCACTTAATTTTTTTATACGAGAATTTGATTTTTCATGTTTGTATTTAAATTTTTCTGCATCTTTTTCTATTTTATTAAACAAAAAATCATAATCATTATTACTTACATCGTAAATAATAAATTCTTTATTATTTAGATTTATTCTTTCATTTATAATAGCTAGATTTTCATTTCCAATAATTGAATAAGTAGAATAGTTAATACCTAATTTATTAAGAGCACAACAGATTGCACCAGAATCATAACCACTACTCAAACAAATAAATAATGGATGTTTTAAATTTGTTGCTCTTTTTTTAATTGAATCTTCAAATGCTTTATTCCAATCCAGAAAATTTTCTTTATATTGTTTTAATTTAAATTTAAATAAAGTTTCTTCAGTTATTAATTTAAAATTTTTAATATTGAACACTTTAAATATATTAGCCTCTAATTTAATTGGGTTTTTAAACCCCAATTCAGATACAGAACTTGCGTAAGAAGCGATAGCAAAAGTGTCTTTATCAAAAGCATAAAATAATGGCTTTGTAGCAAAGACATCAGATGATAAAATAAACTTTTTTTTATTAAAATCAAATAATACAATAGCAAATTCACCATCAAACATTTTAAAACAATTTTCTCCATATTTTAGATAACAATCAATTATGCACTCACCATCACTGTTGTAATCATTTTCAATTAAATTTTTATAATTATAAATTTCTCCATTAAATAATGCAACAATATTATTTTTAATAAATGGCTGTAAAATTACTTCTCCTGTAATGCTTAATAAATTATGTAAGAATAATATATTTTCAATAAATTTATAATTAGTTGCATCAGGTCCTCTAAATTTTTGATAATAATTAACTTTATCTAAAATTTTCAAGACATTTTTAATATTTGTTATAAGAAAACTACACATTAATTTAAAACTTATTTTATCTTTAATATAGACTAATATAATGATTCTTAAAAATAAAGAATTTTTAGAATTAGAAGATAATAATAACATCTTTTTAATTTATAGTAACGGTGGTTTAGGAAATGGAGTTGGTAGTGTATATTATGGAATTTTATTTTACTTTACTAATAAACTAAATATAACTCATAAATTAGTAATATTACGAGTTAAATCATGTGGTGGTTGGTTTGAACTATATGATATTTTTGAAGAGAATACTAATATTTTTTACATAGATTTTCTTCCTAAAAAAGAATATTATACTGATTCAAAATTTTATAATTCAATATTAAATATGACTATTCCTAATCTAAACAAAAATAAGTATATTCAATTTAACTATAATTGTTTACCAATAGGATTTATACCACAAAATAAATATAAATTAGAAATACCTATTTGGAGAAAATATATTAAAATTTTAGATTTACGAATAAAAGAAAATATTATTAAAACTGTAAAAAAATTAAAAAAAGGTATGAAATTAGATAATAATTCATTAGGAATACATGTTCGTGCATCTGATACTTCAGTAAGTAAATTTGAAAAAGAAATTTTAAAAAAATTTTTAAAAAGAGAATTAGATAATACAATTAAATTAGGAAAATTTAATAAATTATTTGTTTGTTCAGATGAAGTTTTCTATGAGAAACTAATAAAAAAAAAATATAAAACTGGTTTTTCTTTAAAAAAAAATTATCCATTAACAAAAATACCAGGTTTAGAAGAATATCCATGGTTTATTGATAATAAAGATGAAATAGAAAGACTTTCTAAGCTAAATATAAAATATTTAACAATTTGTAAAAATAATGATGAAAAATATATTTTTAATGTTTTTAGAGATAAAAATCATAGTATTGAGGCATTAATTGAAGGAATGGTTTTAAATTGTTGTGGAACGGTTGTAAGTAATAGGAGTAGTTCTTTCACTGCCTTTACAAAATTCTTAGTTGATGTTTACAATATCTAAATTTTTATCTATCACTTTATCTAAACTTTTAATTATATCTCTATCAACATCTTTCAAGTAAATATACCATTCTTTTAAATAATCAGATTTTATCTGATAATCTAACCATGGTTTCTTATGACCAGTATAATGAAGTAATTTTGCTTTTTTTACTAATTGATCAAATTCATTATCCCAATTATTATTTTCTGATAATCCAGTTAAATTCCATAAGCAATCCAATGATTTTACTTTTTCACATACAATGTTCATAACAGCTTGAGTTCCACCTTCATAAATTCTTTCTTTGGAATTAATATCCATTAATTGAAAAGAAAGATCACCATAATTTTTCTCTTTCCAACACTTTAAATAAAAGACGTACATACCTGCATTCCATAATTTATCTTTTGAATAATTCTTTTTTAATATATCTGAAAATAGCCATTTAGTTTTTGTTAATTTATAAGGTTTTACAGGATAAACAGCAGCTAAATCATGCTTATTATCTAAAGAATTAAATAAATCTTCTATATCACTTTTAACTATCATATCATTATCCAAATAAATACATTTATTTACTGTTTCTGGTAGTAATTTATCAAATTTAAATCTAATAAAATTAAAAACAGAAAATGGCTTATTTTCAATATTTAAAACATGCATAGACATTCTATTCTTAACTTCATCAATTAAATCTTTATTGGGAAAGATAAAATTTAATTTTATTTCATCCTTGTAATTTATATTTTTTAATAATAAATCATATATTTCCTTTATATTATTACTTTCTTCGGTAACTAGCCAAAACTGCAGTTTCTGATAATTTTTACAATTTAATATAATTGATTTTATTAGAACAACTATAGAAAAAGATATTTTGTTATCACCAGAAATAACAATATTTATCTTATTATCTTCATTTTCGTGTCTACAATTTAATTGGTAATATTCATCATCTTTTATTAATGTATTTTTTGATTCGAAAAAAGATTCTAATTCTTTATCTAGAAATTTATTTTTCTTAGTAAATTCTTTCTTCCTTCTATTTAATAATAATTTATTCATTAAATTTTAAAACATATTTTTTAATGAAAAAAAACTAACTTAAAATAATTATTCTTCAGGTTCAATGTCAATTTTAATATTATGATTCATGAATGAAATTTTTGTGTTATCTGTTATATTTTTAAAAATTGTAATTCCAGATTTAAAAACTTTTTTATACATTTTTTTTTCTATAAAATCAGGTATAGAACTATTTATTTCTTCATCTTTTAACATTTCATCAACATAATTATCAATTGTTTTATCTAAATTACTATAAAAGTTTTCTAATTTAATTTTCTTGTAATTATTTTTATTAATGGCATCTTTTAATTTTGAATTTTCAGCTTCTAATATTTCTATTTTTCTTTCTAAAACATCAACCTTATTGACTAATGGTGAACTATTGGTGGCTATGATATTACCCATACCTTTCCTACTTATTAAAATATTTTAATTAAATACATACTGACTTTTGATGATATTATCAACCAGTCTAAAAATTTAATATAAGATTTTTTAATGAGCAAATCAGACAGTTCAATTAATGATAAAATGAGAGAAATGCAGAGTAAGTATTCTTCATCACCAACTACTACACCAGTAAAAAAAGAAGCTAATTTAATGATTCAAATGAATTTGTATGATAATGAGAAAATTAATAATAATATTTCTGAGCTTGAAGAAATTTATGATTCACAAGTAGAAAGATTAAATACTCTAAAAGAAGAGGACCCAGTTTCTTGTATGAAAAAATGTAATGATTTTTTAGAAGAAAACGATGAAATTATAAATGAGCAATTAGATACAATAATAAATTTAGAAAAAAATATAAAAAATGTTATTAATCAATGTGAAGTTATCGAGAAACAGGAAGAGAAATTAAATGATATGGTTAAAGAACCAAAATACGTTGATTTAGCTGAAAAAATAAAGAAAATGAGAGGAACAGTTGATAATCTTAATTTATTTTTGGTAAAAAAAAAGATCACCAATTACAAGAATTAATTGATGATATTAACATAGTAATTAAATTCTGGATATTTTGTTCTTTGAAAAATTTTAATAAAAAAAAGTATAAAAAATGTAAATATTTTTGGAAGAAATACTTTTGCTTAAGTTAATTAATTATCAACCACTTAATACTTTTTTTGTTAGGAATTATTAAGTTGATGACTGCTATTAAGCCTACCGAAAGCGCTCTTCGTGAAAAGATTGATGCAGACTCTTACAATACCACTTTGAATGAAATTAATGCTAAATATACTGAAATGGATAAATATATTAGTAATTTACAAAGTGATATCTTATCTATTAAAGATTTTGAATCCGAGATGATAGCTGATAAAGAAAGAGGTTATGATGTTGGTACATCATTAGATACTCTTGGATTCCAAAAAGATTCTTTACAAATCGATCATGACTTCTTTATTCATATGAAAGATGTCTATATTAAAAAATTATATGGTGATTTATATCAATATTGTAATAGCATAATTGAAGATGCTCTTGCAATTGAAGATATTCCAAATGGTTACACTAGAGACCAAATCAAAACTAGAAAATTTAGAAATATGATAGCATACCCACCTCCATTAGTTGCAAATCCAAAAGCAACTGATTTTGAAGGTAATCCTGTAGAAGGAGAACCAGCTGAAATTGAAGACCCTTCTGCTAGATATGACATGAATGAAATCTTTGCACTTATTAATTGCACCACAAGTAACTTGAGAGAGTTAGCTGATGATATTGGCACTTTTACTCAAAGAATTAATGCTGCTAAAGAAAAAGAAACTAGAGGTTTCAGTGTTGGTAATTTAATTATGAATTTAGAATCTCAAAAACAAAAATTAACCTTAGAGTTTGATGCTTACATTGAAAGACTTGGAAAATTCTTAGAACAAAATAAAGAATTTTCTGGAAGATGTTTAAAAAGAATCGAAATGATTTCATCTGAAATTGTAACTGCTGAAGAACAAGAACAAAATCAAGCTGATCCTAACGCACAACCTTAAGTAATTAAATAAAAAAATTGTTCGCTGCTAACAAAAATTGATTAAATTAGTTAAAAAACTATTTTCTAATTTAATCTAATGGGAAAACTTTTAGAAAAAATCAAGCAATACCGATAAGTTATTCGGGTGATGCTCCTCATAATAGGAGTTTTGCAAAAAGAAATAAAAGAAAACGTCAACATTCTTTGAGAAATAAAAATAGAAAAATAGATGAAATGACTTTAGGATATTGTATGGATTCGCCTTATATCTTAAAATACGGAAGTAATTATTCAAATGAAAACAAAGTTATACCAAAAATTAAATGGATGTATGATTACAAAGACGAAATAAAAACAGAATATTTTGATGAAATTGATAAAATGAGAGATGAATTTTTTAATAAATTTCATGAAACGATGAATTATGAAACTATTAATAGCTTTTATTCAACTA
>JACKZZ010005036.1_pt1 | contig 23257 bp, 22 predicted proteins | sample 8027871 | NCBI WGS metagenome assembly JACKZZ01 (sample SAMN15724774, study PRJNA655200) | protist metagenome | isolation source: fluorescence activated cell sorting (FACS) single amplified genomes of... | place: USA: West Boothbay Harbor, Gulf of Maine | collected 2000-07-19 | reverse complement strand
CTCCGTTCGCTCCCTGGTGATTGCCCCGGGCCCCCGCGGTCTGCCAGTGGCAGGGATGGCTTGTCCGTGGCGCCCGTTCGGTGTTTCGCCGTGTTCTGGCGCAGATTGCTTCATTTCCGGTGCGCGCGCCCGCCGAACCGCTGGGCGCCGGGCCGCGCTTGTTCGGCCTGGCTGGGCGTTCTATCAATTGTTGTGTTGCGGGCCATCGACGTAAGTATGGAAGCTTATATTGTTCCGCAATGTACAGGTGCAGAAATTGTGGTGGCGCTGGTGCCATGCCCGTCCCATAATGGAACCCGAGCCTCACGGCCCGTATGTGTTGCGCAAGTAGGAGTGACAGGAGTGGAACAGAAAATGCCGTGTGCTCTTGCGAGCACAGGTGAGTCACAGTAGGAGCCACAGGAAATGCCGTGTGCTCTTGCGAGCAGATCGAGCTCGAGTGTGAGAGAAAGCTGATATTGGTTTCAATTTGATGTCTCTGGCTCATTTCCGGAGAGAAGAGGAAGACGCTTCTTCCAGAGAGACTCAACACGAGATGAGGCCTGATAATGCAGATAATGTCCGCGTTGCGGGGATCGCCGTGCCGCTTCCGGTCCGCAGGGCGGGCAACTGGCGCCCAAGAGTCCTCCTTCGCCTTTGGGCCGCCGGAAGCAAGTAGCGACGAAGGAAAACGCGGCGCAGGCAGAGTGTCCGCGTTGCGGGGATCGCCCGGCGCAGTTGCGCACTGCAGCCAAGATACGCAGCGTGGCGCAATGAGTGTGGGCAAGCGCGCGGACGAGGACCACAAAGCCGCAACGGCCCAAGAAAATCCGCCGAGCGCCCCGGCCCTGTGTGCGCCCTGCCCGTGTGGCGTGGCGATCCATCTGCCCGAGTGCCTCGGCGCGTAGGGGGCGCGCCCGTGTTTTGCGCGCCGCCGTGCCTGGCTCGAGTCGAGGCACGCGCGCCGGCCTTTCGGGTGGTCGCCCGGCCCCCTCGCGCACCGCTCCCTCTCCCTGCAGCGCCCCGGCGCTTTTACTCAGCCTGGCCGGGCCCCCTCCTGTTGAATGATGGTCGTTGGTTCGTACTCATTGTCGGCCTCGTGAGGCTCTTGTGCTTTTGTGGGGTAGGTTGCCGCGGGAGCAGCTGCCGGGCGCCGCGCCCCACGCACGCTGCCAAGGTTCTACCCTGTGTGTAGGCCCACGGTAGACGCGGGCGGCGGCCGCGCGATGAAGTATGGTGTGGAAGATCGCCGGCACATCATGGCGCAGGTATTGTCATTGAGCGCCATGTGGGGCGGCACCCCCGGAGTCATGGCCGTGTCTCCACGGAGTTGTTGTGTGTACCAGCATGCAGAGGCGAGTTCTTGCACTACTAATTAGAAGTTGAAGAGAGGCGGCAAAGCGAGGACAGCAGCTTTCGCTTTCGGAAGCAATAGCACAATAAACGGACGACGAGATGAAACTACTACAGTAACGCGAGAGTGAGACCAGTGGAAGGCCACCCATTGATTTGAGTTTATCGCGCAGACGAGACCACCAGGTTTGATCATCATTATGAGAGCACTCGCCATGCTCGTCGTTGTCGTTGTTTCATTCGTGGCACATGGCAGAACATCAGTCATGTTTGTTGATCATGCTCAAATAACGGCCCCATCGCCCGGATACTCTTTGCGCAACTGACCGCCTTTGCGTGGGTGCTTCAATTTGTGAGATAAATCTAACGCACGACTAGAGGAAGAAACGCCCCATATCTTCCACAAAAAAGCAAGAGGACGTTCGCAGAGCCCCTGCGATCGAAGAAAGCGTCAAACTAAAATGTACCAAGCATCTACTTACACGACCGCACCCAATCTTCAAGCAACAAGCAGCTCAAGTTCATCTTTCGACCCTTCCCCTGTGGTTCTTCTTCCGACGAACGAGCTTCTGAACATTTCCTCCACTTCTAAAAACAACGACTACTTCTGCGAATTCTGTCTGTTCCACCTGGTGATCTTGTCGATTGTGGCCCGTGTGTACCTAACCAAGGAGTTCTCGACGAAGGGACTCTCGTTTTTGACCAGGATGCTCTTGTGAAGTAAGACTCGATAGTACACTCTAAATTAATACGACCCCCTCCTGCTCGACAGGGACAGCGCGCACTCATTGGAATTCTCATCCGCACGTGCAAGCAGCTTCACTGAAGACGCTGGTTTTCTGCCATTGGCATTGCTGGTCGACCAGGAACAGCGCAACAAATCTCCTCCGTCCAGGACCACCAGCTGCAAGAAGATGCAGCGCAAAGTCTACACCTCCGCGAAAACCACCAGTGCTGCGCACAGCACGAACTCCCCGAAAAGAACCGGGCCGACGCCTGGAGGGAACAAGAAGGTGGAGCAGAATTTGGCCGCGGAAGCAGAGGCGAAGGTATTGCTGTTTGTATTGCAGATTATGCAAAAAAATGAAAAGGAATAAGTCAATAAATTGTAGTCTGTCGTTGAAAATATGTCGATTATTGCAAGAACCGCAATGCAAAGTTCACTTCTCTCAAAAAATATCAAAACAGAAACTCGCCCTTCTGAAGCAAGAGCATGAGAAGCTGTTGGGCAATATCATAGGAAAGAGTGTTAACGTTAAATAACGGAATTTGTGATGCAGCAATGCATCACTAAACTCCGATGTGATGCAGCAATGCATCACTAAACTAACGTGCCAAAATTTGTCATGCATAATATGCATACTGGACTGCATTTGTGATGCATGACTGCAATCTGTGAAAACCGTTAACCTTAATGCTTTTGCTTGTGATAGGAAAGCGAGAACAGCTCGCATACCAGATCGAAAGCGCACAACAGAGGAGCAAGGAGATGCAGTATTGGATTGATGTTTTTCGTACATGTATTGTGTGTCGTGGTTTATGCATGACAAAGTACCCGTACAATGCGACTTCCGCATGACAAAGTGCCACCACGTCGAAAATATTTAAAAACAGCGAGGAAAAAGCCTTTCTCGAGGGGGAGCTGAACCGGGTCCAGCAGCAGGGGGAGCAGCAAGAAAAGCAGGTGGAGGAAGAGTTAAAAACTTGCAAAGCGGAACTGGAAACCTCGATCCATAAACTCCACTACTCGGCGACGGAAAACGAGGTGCAACTTGGGAACTACGTGGGCTCGGTGTTTGAAAAAACGAAATCGTAGGACTCGGTGGTGCCGCACAAGGAAGAACTTACTACCGCTGTCAAGTAAGTAAAATAAATGTATGAAAAGCTACTTCTCAATTTAACTTGTACAAACGAAACCTCTACTCTGCTGGTACACTACAGCAAATTAGATGAAAAGTAACCTGACCCACCTATGAATGTATTGTGTAAGATGATGAAACTCTTTCTCTTACTGTATGATTATACCAAGTACTACCCTCCAAGAAAGACTTGTAGTAAACGTGGATCTTGATGTAGATGAAGTTTCTGCAGCAGTGCCGCATTCTGTCGAGAGCCTTTGGTTCTTGTATCGGTTTTGCAATCATTGACAGGATTTTTGACGAGAACATAACTCTCAATAAAGAACTTTTCTGCGACTCAACTTGTATCAAGTCCTGATGACCCCCTACACAGGAAAAAAAGAAACAAAGCAGCATCGGGCTAGGAGGCAGGTAAAACGTGTTCAACATCCGGGATTTTGGCCTCTGCTGTTGAACCGCGCGTGTGAGTGAGGAAGTGATGATGACGAGGGAGGATTTAACTAAAACGAGAGCTACGGCTGCCTCAGGTTGGACGATCTTCCACTTCTGCCTGGCCCATCCAAAACATCAGGCCAACGTCAATATCGTGATCTAGTATTTGAAGAAGAAATAGAAAGAGAGCAAGGAAAGATCAAATCGTTTTTCAAGTCGTGAACAACAAGCGCGATCCTGCTTCCTTACCACCGAGCCCGTCAAAACACATGGCTTTTCATCTGATTCATCTCTCCTGAGCGTCAAGGACTGGACTTCCGACGGCCAGTAATATCTTGTTAACGCCTACTCTACAACCGGCCGGCAATCATGGGTAACCACTACGGTTTCTGCAGTTGCATCCAGCAGGATGAGGTCGGCGCAAAGGAAAAATTCGGAGAGTTCATCGGTTTCGCAGAGCCGGGGTTCCACTGCTTTCCCGTACCATGTGTTTGCGGGTTAAACGACATGGTAGCATCGAAACGGGTGCAGTTTGATACTGTCAGGTGCGAAACAAAGACGAAGGACCACGTATACGAAGTTATGCTGTATTTTTACCCTCCATTCTTTTTTCCTCCAATCTGAATCTCTGTTGCGTGTGTATGCAACGTAGCAGCATTTTCTCATGCATGCCGGCATTTCATCTTCTTCTATATGAAAATCCTAGGTCTTCGTCGAGGTTTCTATCCAGGTTCAATTTGAGGTGGACTACTCAAATCTCGACACGCTCTACAACGTGTTTTACAAAGTCGACTCCTTCACGACCAGAATAGACCGCTACGTCAAGGACATTATCCGAGCGAAAATACCATTATTAACCCTCGACGAGTTGTTCCTCGACACGGCGTCGATTAAAGAGGACATGTACGACCGCATGAAGGAAGTTATGGCCGTTTTCGGGTACCGGCTGCTTGACACTTTGCTCGTCGACATCGAGCCGAACAAAATGGTCGCCGGTGCCATGATATCAAAAGTAAAAATGTCTGGGTCTGGAAACTTGTGATGCTGGGTGGCGTCTCATCATGATGAGGCTACGAATACTGGCTCAGCATGACAAGTTTCTGAGCTCCTAGGTGTTGCCTATTCTGCATGACAAACTGCGGCGCTGCATCGATCACAGAAAAACGGAGCTCTTGGGTAACGTGCATGACAGATTTAACAGTCACGCCAGACAAGCATGACAAACATGAACTCTTCCAGACCCAGACACTTTTACAGTTGATACATGAACGAAATAGAGAAGGAGAAAAGATTAAGACTAGCGGCTTTCAACCGGGCGGAAGCGGACAAAATCGCGATAGTCAAGCACGGGGAGGCCACGGCGGAAGAAAAGTGCTATAGTTAGATTAGATGCGTTGTGATGTTGTTTTTCTTTTTTCAGAAGAGCTTGTGATGCAGAGTGAGCACTATTGTCATCTCGAGCTTGGTGCAATTCTTTTACGTGACGCAACATTCCATAAATTGAAATCTATCAGGCGTCTCAACGGTGAAGGCCTCGCGAAGATGCGCAACGCGATCATCGATGGGCTTTCAGAATCCCTCGATATCTTCGAATCTTCCACGGCCGCCACGGGTGAAGCGGGGAAGGAGGGGAAAATCAATCGGCACGAAGTCCTCGACTTGCTGTTGATAACGCAGTACTTCGACTACTTAGGGGAAGTCGGCGGCGGGAAGTTTTCGCTGAAGAAGAAGACCGAGTTCAATACGGAGACGAATTTCTTGCAACATAATCCGGGGGCTATGAAAACGGTTCGGGAAATCATCAAACAAAGCATTGCCAGCCCGGAACTCGGGTGACGGTGAAGCACGAGAAGATGCTAGTACCGTGTGACAGTACAACATCTACATGTACATACAAATAAAGACTACCCAAAAACACGACAATGTACTGCTCGCGCCGAATAAACACCTCGACTGATCATGAAATGCTGGCTTCGCGTGGTGTGCCATGCGCGGAGTCACACATTGCACCGGCGGGGCAAGAAGTACGACGCTCGGCTGCGTTGCGCATCCCAAGATAGAACAATATTGAAACGCTTGTCCCCAGTTGTTGAAGGTAGAAGACACGTTTGAGTGCTTCCACGAGTGATGTGTTTTTTCCGACACTGACGGGGCCGGCTCGAGCTCGACTAGATTGTTCATTGTGCACTGCTGGTTTTTAACTAGATAAGGAACTGAAGCAGGGGCACGACCTTGTTGTACTCCCTCTACTAGTAACTCAAGATGCTCGGTAACTCGAACCAAGCGGGCTGGAACGACTGCGGATGCTGCATCTGCATCCCGCAGGATTCTGTTGCCATCATCGAAAACTTTGGTAAGTTTGACCAAGCCGCCCCCGCCGGGTTCTTCTGCCTCAAATGCCCCGGGATTTGGGTGATGCGGGACTTGGTGACGCTCCGGGTCCAGCAAAAGACGGTGGAGGTGGAGACAAAGACGAAGGATAACGTGTTTGTGCAGATTATGGTGGCGGTGCAGTTTGAGGTGATTCCTAGTCGGGTGGAAGACGCGTACTACAAATTGGCGAACCCCTCCGTGCAGATCCACGCGTACGTTTACGATGCGGTATTGAAGAGAAGTTTAAGTTTAGCTTTAGGTTTTGTTTTCACGATTTTTATTTGTCATGCGTGTCTGTGCATGACAACAAGGACCTGTCATGCGAAAATGGGAAATAAATTTACGTACCCAACAGGTCCGTTCCACCATCCCAAACCTAACCCTGGATGAGGTTTTTGAGGGAAAGAACGAGGTTTCTGTCGAAGTGGAAAAGCAACTGACGGAGCACATGACAAATTTCGGCTACCAAATCCACGGGGCGCTGATTGTCGACGTACAGATTTCTTGCATTTATGCAGTTCCTTTCGAAACGGTAACGGGAACGTGTGTTGGTGTTGCTGCGGATTTCCTGCAGGAGAAAACTTTTTGTACAGAAACAAACCATAACGATAACCAGGTATCACCCGCCGCGGCTGTGAAAAACTCAATGAACGAAATCAATGCGAACAAACGAAAACGCATCGCCGCCGCAGAAGTTGCGGAGGCTCAAAAAATTTTCGCGATCAAGCGAGCGGAAGCAGAGGCAGAATCGAAATATTTGCAGGGTGCGATTTCTCGAAGATTCGCGTTGCACTCATCCTCTTGCAGCATGACACAATCCTTTCTTTTCGTTAATGGCAATAGGCATGAGTAATCATTTGTCCGCCAGCTAAAACAAAACCAACCCACGACCAGGTGAGGGCATCGCCCGCCAGCGAAGGGCAATCGTGGAAGGGTTGCGGGATTCCGTGAACGAATTTTCGGAAAAGATCGAGGGCATGAAGGCGATATGAACTGCAGAAGCATCGTACTAGTAGTAATTGCAACACAAATTCGCTCAGCATGACAGAGGGAATTTCTCATGCGGGTTTACCATAAAAAAGAAACTTGTAATGCATGATTGCGATTACTACTGGTGCGTTACTTTTGCAATGCATAGGCGAAGGATGTGCTGGAGTTGGTGTTGATCACCCAGTACTTTGACACCTTGAAGGATATCTATGAGAGTGCACAACTTCCCCTCTCCCTCATTTGTCATGCAAAACGGCAAACACACCCTTGGTCCACCTTTGGCACTGCTTGCGTGACAAATTCCGGAAGCCGAAACGGCACTAGAATCCGTCACGAATTTGTCATGCAAAAGCTGCATTTATGCCAGGACCTGTATTGCTGTTTATGCCCTTCAAAGAAACGAGGGGGAGAGGGAGATGTGCACTCTCATAATATCGGGGAAAAGACGGGCACAAGTACGGTTTTTGTGCCGCACAATCCCGGAGCACTCGGGGCGTACTCGCAGCAGATTCGGGGGACGTTTAAGTAGGTGTTGATAGGAATAGGAAAGATGAGCGTGTTGCTTATTTCACTGCGCCAGGGTTTTTTCAAACCAGATACCGCTTCGACTCTATTCTATGTTTTGCGATAGACAAGTCGTTCTGTTGGTAACCCTATGGTGCCAGGACCACGGAATTTTTCATTTTCTATTGGACCAAGAACATGTTCGCCGAAAACAGAAACGGCAGTCACATGTTCATGTTGAGAACCGTGCGTGGTGGGACTGCAACTAGAACTACAACTGTTCTCGATGTATTCGCATGGAACATGATCAACAATCTGGGTCGTTGAAAATCTATGACTATGTCGTCATAACCACTTCGTATCGTAATCGTTCGCCAGACAACGTGCAGTGTCAACACAGATCCGTCGTTCACGAATCTTCGTATTGACAAACAAGATCATCCGTGGAAAATCGCGCCTTCTAGTAGTACCTGTACCGTTCGACTTCGAGTTCGTGCCATCCTCGTCTTCGTGGAGCTTCTCTCGTGAAGATCGTCTGGTTCAGATCGTGATCTTCGTATAGTGTGCCTGCATGGCAAGTTCCCCTTATTTCAGATCATCTTTCTATCGTCACAAAGTCGTTTTTTGCACCAGACAGACACAATTCTGTTCGCTTCCCTGTCTCCCCGAAGAATCCCTTCGTAGAAGCTCGTCCTGGAGAAGTAGAACTTCTGTACCAAGGATATTATATTCAAATCTCCGACACCCTCGTGAAAATGCGTTTCGCGTCACTAGCCGCGTGGTCGTATTTCACCACCCTGTATTCTCACATCGTCGCTTCAAGTTACTACATAGTACGCCTAAACACGCAAAATTCCACTCCAAAATTACCTGTCCTAACGCGTAGGCCGTGTTTTTTCAGTGCGATTCGTAAAGTGTGCGAACAGTTTCTGAAGAAGACTAGCAAATTATTGTGGTTTTTGAAGTCTCTAAAAATCGTGGTGTTGCTATGAATTTTCTAGAAATACTATATTTTTCTTTCGAGAATGCGTTCATCTTCGCAAGTCGCCTTGTGCTTGCGCAGTCGACCACAGCGGTCGATTACCACCCGGGGAGCACACTGAGGCTGAGATAAGAGAGCGCACAGCAGCTGCAGCAGAACGGTTCGTAAACTACAAGCAGAACGACTTTCTGCTCGTCGTCAAAAATGGTGGACAACTCGGTGCTGTTTACCACGTTAGACGATGATCTGCAGGATCAGTTGCGGACCATCAAAGCGAAGGGATGGAAGAACACGAAGTTCAGAGGTACATTTGTAGTTCTCTGTTTGTGATACATGATTTCCGATACTACTTGATTTAATCGGCTGCATGTGCGATGCATTTGCGATTTTCATTTTGCATTGTGAAGAAACAATCCCAAAATCAACATCAACTCAGACAACCACACCCTGGTGCACTGGGCGTGTTTCCACAACCGCATCGACGTTCTCCATCTGCTCCTCGAGTCCAACTTCCGTGATGACATCGATTTGGAAATCCGCGACACGGCCGGCCACCGGGCGGTGGACTACGCAACCCGACCCGAAATCCGCCGCTACATGGACAACGCGCGGATGGCGCAGCAGGCGAGACGGAAGTTCCAGAAGCTGAATAACCATAGTTGGATGAGCAGCCCTGGGGGGCAGTTGTCTGGTACTTCTGCGACGTCTTCGCGGCTGCAACATGGAGGTGTGTCCTCCCACATGAATTCCACCACCAGCAGCCCAATGAACCACTACCCGAGCAACAATTTGTCATCTTCGCAGCACCTCACCCTTGACGACTTTTCCGGCGCGCCGATGTCCATCACGAGACGATCGGAATCAAATTCCTCCACGAGTCGACAGGGGGATTACTCCGCCTCCCTAGTCGATTTGACAAAACTTCCCGCGGTGAACGAGGAGGAAGAATTGAAGCAAGAGGGATCGTTTTTCTGGAACAAACTGCTCGGGGGATCGATGTTTTCCGGGATGGGTGGTAGCAGCAACGCCTTGTCCCAGCACGATGACAGATCCACCGGCGTCAGTACTGCGACGGGCGGCGGGCAGACGAGTAGCAGCTCGTTTTACAATACCAGTTCGGGTAGTTCAGCATCAGGGGATGATGGAATGTTTGGAAGCACTGGAGGCGGGAACTCGAGCTCTAGTAGCAGCCCGGCGCAGACGGTTGTGCACAACGGACAGCGGGCGATTGACATACCGGGTAGCAGACCTAGTGCAGCGGAACAACAACAATCAGGAGGCGATGTGAATAACGAACAGCCATCAACTTCATCTATCGGCGGGTTCATTAGTGGGCTAATGTGGGGAAGCAGCGCTAGCAGCAGCTCTAGTACCTCATCACCAACAACTGCTACCCCCGGAGGTCGTGGTAACACGGGGACCCAATACCAGCAGCAGCAACACCAGCAGCACAAGAAGCCAGCTCCTCCGACCAAAAAACTACCCAAGAACCGCTTAGGCAATGCGGAGGAGCTGTCCGATTTGGCTGCGTTTTCCCACCGCCAGCAGATGAAAGTGCAGGACAAATTAGACCGATCCTCAAGAGCCGCTGGTGGAGCAAACGAGCCCTCGTGTCCCGCTGCCTGCCCGAAGCCCTGTTGCGCCCCGGGCCAGGCGAACTTCCCGGGGAGTAACCGACTCTCGCCCATGGCGGGGAGAATTGGTTTAGGTGCGCTGAACAGTAACTTCGACGGCTGCCAGGAGATCGCGCACAGCAACACAAGCCGGGGAAGTTCCTGGGTGAATCCAAAAGCGCCGTTTTCGCAGCGGGGACTGTCGCCAAACGGAACGACGGGTACTAGGGGTAGCAGTTACGACGATGATAGGGACAAAGCGACAAATCTGATGGACATGCTACAGTCGTTGGACCCGAGAAGCGAGGGTGCTATGAAACAACCGGGGCACCATCAGAAAGCTTCTTCCTCTGCGCATCACCATCATACTCATAGTGCCAACACCACAACCTACGGCTCTGTCACTTCCAACTCCGACCGGTTCCGAGATCTGCAAGCGCAATACGCACCCTCACCCAGGTTCGAGAGGCAAGACCATCAAAACGAGGACTGGTCGGATGAGGACGACGAGGATGCGGAGTTTAAGAAGGTGAAAAAGCGGCTGAATGCGCGGAAAAAGAAAAAGAAGGGAACGGTCTGCTACTGCCCCACCCCCTGGGGCCACGAAATCCCGCTGAATTGCTGCCAGTGCGTGGTTATGAAATGTACAAATGTCTGGGTCTGGAAGATTTGAACATGTCATGCTAAATCCGAATGATGCACAAATCTGTGTTGCGTGAGTACCAAAAGCTGTCCGCTTTTGACCAAATTGCGAGGGAAGTTTCTCATGCAGGAAAGGCATGATAGAGACCTCAAAGAATCTGTCATGCTAGGTCTCGCATTCCAGACCTCCTGGCTCATGCAAAACGTGCATGACAAGTCTGAGAATGGGGCCCAAAAAAAAATGATGATGTAGGCCAGTAATTTAGTAAACTTCGGTCTGCTTGGACTTCAAACCTCGAGTTAGTCGCCAAGCCCCCGGCGTTTTTGTCTTCGGATGAGAATGCTGGGCTTCGTGTGATGAACTACGTCAAACTCGTACACGTGCATTTACTTTTACAATCGTTTTACCAGCCGCAGGCTTGCATCTGCGGCTACTGCTACTCTGCAAACGCCCGGTGTATTTTTCGAAAAAAAAGTGATCTGCCTCGCTGCGACCGGGGTTAGGACGTGCCTCATTCAGGGCGGGCGGTAGCTAAGTGCAGACCTGTGCGGGCTTATGTTTTCTGAAGCGCGCACACAGTCACTAGCGTAACGCAATAGCTTAATCATTTTTGACCGTTTTACGAAGTTCGTCAAAAAATCCGGGGCTGCTTCCTCCCGTTGTAAATAGATGGGTTTAGGTGTTTAGGGTTTTCCGATTCAGAAAAAAAGTTCTTCGTCGACGTAAAAGAAACTGTATCGGACGTGTGCCGCTGCTACCGGCTCGACACGTAGAAAACGAATCCAGCGCGTTGTGCGGGAGTAGCTACCCCTCCCCTGCTTCGGGTTTTAGCAGCCAACTGGCGCCATTGATTGCGGTCATCAATATCCCCATCCCGATGATTTCCATCTTCTCTACGTTTGTGTATGGTGAATAAGGAGCTTGCTCCTTCTTGTGCCGCGGTGTCGGAGGTTTTGCAGCATTCACGCACAAACAGTATTTTTGGAAGCGGAGGGGGGGTGCGGGACCCCCATCAAGTCGCCGCGGCGCGAAGCCGCAAATCCCTGGTCCTCGTTCACCATCAGAAGTGTTCGACCGGTGGGGCGCTCCACTGAAACTGAAACTGCCCAATCAATGGGGCCCAATCAAAAAAAAAAAAAAAAAAAAACGTGCATGACAAGTCTGAGAATCTTCCAGACCCAGACCCTTCTACATTTGATAGTGGTCTGCACCTTAGTGTCCACGGGGGTGAGCAGTGTGGTGTTTTTCGTGCTGATTTACTTCGTAATGGTTTTGTTCGGTTTAATGGAAGCGGGAGAAATCAAAACGCTGTGGACGATGAACACCAGTAAAAATCACCACAGTAATACCGGGAGCCCAGCGTCTTCACGCCATTCGAATACCGGAGGGAGGAACAACAGCAGGAGAAATCGGCGAAGCAGTAGATCATCCTCTAGTGCAGCCCGGTCTTCTTGGCAACACGAGGACGACGAGGGTACTAGGGGGAGAAATGCAAATGACGCACAGGATGCTGGTGGTGTTAGTACAACCGGAGGAAACTACGATGGACAAGACAGCAGTAAAAACAATCGGTTCGCTATCAGCGATGCGGATAACGCGCTCGAGCAGGAGGAACTAGTCAGGCAATTTGACACGACAAGGGCGAATGAAGAAAACGAAAATAATTATCCCAACTCAGGTATCCTGAGTAAAAACGTACCCACACCAGAGTTAAGATGGGGATTTTGCAACACAAACCTAGAACTTTTGGGGGTCACGCATCACAAGTTGCAGTCCGTAGTGTAGTGCAGGTTCGCAAGGCCAGCTGCATCAGAAATCCATCTGCTCATCCTGTTTACAGCATTACAAATTCCAAAACACAACTAAAAATGCCTCTCCTGGCGATGCGCATTACAAACGTTCCTGTCATTGCAAATCTGCATGACAACTCTGGTGTGGGGACGTTTTTACTCAGGATATCAGGCGAAGAGGACGAAGAAAACATCAATGGAGATGGCAGTCAGGATCAGGAACAGGACCCGCCAGAGGATGACGGGTATGATGACGGAGATCGAGATGACAGAGAACCAAGTACTAGAGACCAGGCAGCCGAACAACAGGATCAGAACCAAAGTACACAACAGCAGGATGGTAATCTTCAAGAGCAAGACCAGCCGCAAGAAGAGCGATCAGGAGCGGCCTCGTCCAACAGCAGGAACAATAAGCCGGCGCACAAGAGCAAAAAAGCCCGAAGGAGAAACCACAGTAACGGTAAGAACAGCGATGGCACTAACGGCCAAGCCCCGCACCATAATTCCCAACACCACGGCGCGACCACGCACAGTATGACCACCAGCAGCTTTGGGGAGTTTGTTGGTGGTGCGGACGGGAGTAGTGATAGCATTGCTCCTGCACTGTTCAGTGACAATCTGCAAGAACGGACGGTGAACCTTTCGGGAACAACATCAAGCAGCAGGACTACAAAGAACACCTACGCTGCGCTGAGAGGATCTTCAAACACGGTGAAAATGCCGCAGGCGCTTCTGGCAAGATCTGGCGCGACGGCCACCGAGGAGCCAGATGATCGGCTATTCAATGAGGACGGGGAAGAGGATTCTGATGACTACAATTCACGCCTCGCTGTCGCGGAAGGCGGTGTGCAAGAACCAGCGAGGAAAGGAGAATTAACCGTGCCGTCCTACGGAAGTAGCTCGTTTCTTGTTACGGATGACGAGGACAACGGTGCCGATAAAAATGACAGCCGTCGTCAGAACGAGGGACAACAAGGCAGGAAGGGTGGACCAAAGAACCACCTGCGAGGGATACAGCAAGTAGATCCGCCTGCGCAGCTACAAGACGCGGAACAAGAGGTGGCGCGAGCCGCATTTGAAGCAACCGTCTTTTACGCCTAGGATGTTGGAACGATAAGGAAGGCCAAGGTGTGATGAAATTGTATCTATAATCGCGAACGAAGGAATAAGAAGTAGTGTGTGCAAACAAAAAATCAAATTAGTTGTTTCCAGTAGGATGAGAAAGACACAGTAAGACACATCACCAGTAGAAAACGAAAATTAATCGACGTCTCAACAAACAGGAGCGCCTATTGTAAAGCGATTATGTACAAATTTGTTGTCCTTGTCTCAAACGACAGAGACCGACACATAAATTCTGTACGATTGATTTTGAAATAGAAATAGAACAAGTCGGCGCACAAACACAGAAATAGCAAGATTAAAAAAAGTTCAAGAAGAGGCGCATCGGCTAGATTGGGTCGTGTTCTTAACCGCGATTGTTCAACCAGGAAACGCGAAACAACGAGACCCGCACGTCGAACAGGTTTCTTGGTCCTTTCGAACGGTCGGTGTCTTTTTTTGATCTTCTTGAAGATCACTTGTCGGCTTCTTTTTTTCATGCGTTTAAGTACACATAGAAGTAGAACGGAGCGAAAGGTGTTTTTTTTCCCCCAAGACGCGAGAGAAAGAAAGGTCGCTTTGTTCCCTTTGTGAATGAAATGCGATCATTTATATGTCTTTGTCTCTTCACATTCACCGTATTTGTCCTTTTCGTTCGTTATGTAGAACTTCGTTGGTCCACTCTGGTTGGTCCACCCTGGTTCTTCTTTGTTCGCTCACGATCTTGTTTCCGTTCTGGTTCCCGAATTGGAATCCGCCTCTGTTCTTGTTCCATCATGTTGTGTGAAGATCCGGTCTTCCTTGTAAGAGTCAGTTCCGAAGACGATCATGGAAATTGAAGTTCGTTTTCGTCGCAATATTTTGTTTCGACCTAGTACCCTCTGTATTCATCATTATCCGTGGATATAACAGAAACAATTTCTTTTTTCTAGTCTTGAGTGAAAGAACAAAAAGCGCCTTCTGTCGAAACCGGATCTACCGTCATTTCTGCTAAATACTAAGTTCTTGTATTGTTCCTGTATTCATCATTCCGTGCTGTTTTATACGAAAAAGAACATCCGTCGCTCTCGCTTGAAAAAAGCGTTTTTGTTCTTCTTGCGTCTGCTACCTGGAGCAACACGAGCCTGCTTCGCCGCTTCTTCACCACGAAGAATCGAGTTCGACTCCAACAAGCGTCAACACCGTGATCGACACCACCAGCCAAAATGGGGAACTTATCAAATGCAAATATGTGGTCGGGGTCTGCAAGGTTGCAAGATTTTTGATGCTAGTCTGGCATGACTCTGCACTCTGTATTGCGTGAGGCCATCGGAACAGCCTCTCTCGCCTGTCATGAAAAAACGCAGTTTCTCGCTGGGAATGCGCAACACAGAACGAAGCATGACAAAACTTGTCGTGCTTGGCTGCGCATTACAGTTCACTTAGTGTTCACTGACTTGCATCACAAGTTTCCAGACCCAGACATATTTGCAACGCATAGAACTCGAACCAGAACCAGTGCACCACGCTGACGACGACCGGCTGCCCTCTGGCGGCACAGCACGAGGAGGTCATTGAGAAGTACTACGTATCCTGTGCAAACAAAGTATCGACGCACTTGGATATCAAATTTTGCCAGTCAGCACGCATCACAGACCTACTTGATGTTCCTTACTTGAGTCGGCACGACAAGTTGGATTTACGTTTTGATTTTGAAAAAATAAGAGATTTTTGTCATGCAATTCCTCCTCCTCCGTCCTACTAGTATAAGCGCGATCTTTATTTGCCTTTCGCAATGCATACTACGCGACCACGACCGGCGCGTCGCCAGCGGTGCCGCTCTTTGCCAAGGTGGTCGTCCAGAATTACGGTGTTTACCGGATCCGTTGGAACGTGAAGAACGTCGTCGCCGATCTGAAGCGCGTGCTCGTGGAGAAGACGGGGATTCCCTACGCGCAACTAACCGAGTTCCAAATCGCGGAATACCGGAATGTATCCACTGCAAATTTTTACACGTCTGGGTCCTCTGTAAGATCGACGTTTGTGATGCGCATAATTTTGAATCAGGCGAAGCTCTGTCATGCATGGAAGGCAAAAGCTGTTGCTGTGCCCTATTTCTTGGCATCAAAATACGGAATTTCCCATTCGGGATATTAGGCATTGAGAAAGCGCCTCAAAACCAGTGATGCGATTGCTTGCATGCCAGAGCCTTGCGGTCATGCAAAAACAGCATGACAAAGTCCGCACTTTGTTTGCAGACCCAGATATATTTGCAATGCATAGAATGACCAGCCCATGGAGTATGAGCTGACCTCGGAGTTCGATGACAGTACCCAAGAGAAAAAGCGCGTCCATATTATTCGTAAAAACAAGAGCGATAATATGTTTGTCTTGCTGGGCCGCAAAAGCGGAAATCTTCTGTCATGCTACATGGCGAATCATGTAAGTATGCGGAGCAGGTAATCTGTCATGCTGAACAGGGAGCAGCTGTAGCTGACTTTTCCTATGGCACCAGCATGGCAAGCGTTCTTGTTTTTTTTAGTACAAAAGTATGGGCGCGCTTGTCTGCTTCATAAACAGCATTCCGCTGTTATGCTTTCTCCGCTCGGGTACTTAAAAGCGACACTCTTATGCTTTGATAGATCCCTACTTTGCAAAAATCACTGTCGTATGATCGCACAGGTGGTTCTTCTCGAAGATGCTGACTGCTCTAGTGCTTCTAAAAATGCTCGTCTAGTAAAGTAGACACAGAAAGTTGTACTTCTTAGTCCTCATGATCGTTTTCCGCACTACGGCACATGATTCACAAATCCTCTTCTGACGAGGCAACAAATTTTTGACGAGGCAAAAAAAAAATTGCTCAAAAACTAACAGGTGGAATCATCAGCGTGAGTACTACGGGCCGCAACAAAGGAGATGAAGGTGACCGCTCCACCACGGCCAGCGGCGCGCACTCGGTGGCGTCGTCGACTGATGACGAGGGCAGTGATTTGTGAAAAACGGTGCACATCACGAGGACTTGAAGTTGACTACACGACGGAAATAGTACTTGAAGTCGGGACAAGAGGCGGTACGTTTCTTTTTGTTGATCTCGTCAAACTCGAAGTTTATCCGGATTTTTCGTCATGCTCTGATAGTACGGGTAGTAGCAGTGCTTACAGAAGTAGATGGCTTTGAAAAATGCCTCTACAAAAACGGTGACCACGACACAAGTACTTACTTCTCATCCTTAGGGTCAGACATAAGAAGACTGTAGTCAAGGTCGTGTCCTCCGTACTTGATCGTCGTGATTGTTTGGATCATTTTTTCGAAAAAAAAATACAGGCTCGGCCTTTTCCGCTTCTTCGCACTGTACCAACCTTGGAGTGCTTCGCTTTCGCGACAGTCCAAGTTCACTCTTCTGCTCTTGCCGATTCCTGCATGATGTTGATGTTCGTGCAGTAGCTCTGTACCACCTCTTCTACTTCTTGGACCCTCGCAGTGGTACGACACGAGCCTTTACCACGCCAGCCTTCCGGTATAGGCTTGATTGGTTTGATCTTGACGCACGTAGTCTTTGCATTTGCAATAGGTGTGGTCATTGAGTATAAGTTTGGATGGTAATCATGTACCTACTATGGCTTGATTCTTCTTTCATGTTTTATTGCTATTTGAAACGAAAAACAGGTATGAAAGGAAGACTAGACCACGCGAAGACGGAAGAAATCGACACCACCTCTATTCCCGACTTCAGGACCACACGCTATTCTCGACTTCAGGACGGCGCGCCTACCTCTTGTTAGTACTACAGCGAAACTTTATGAAGCTTTTCTGACCAAGTAATGCTAATATTTTCAGTAGATCAATAGGTTCTTATTTTTTTCTAGAAGTTCTTGAAGTTCTTGTTCTTAAATCGGTTTGAGATCCTTATTGCGTATTAGCAGCTTGTGCTTGTTCGTTAGCCGAATATATCGTTAGCACCAGATCATGAATATTTGCTCTTTCACTCAAGACAACGCCGCTAGTCAGGGACGGCCTCGTTGAACGAATTTCAGTGAAAAGGTCGGCTCTGGCGAAGGGGTTTTAACTTTTCTCTGTTCTTTTTGAATGTGTATGTTTCCAACGGGTCTGCGTACTTATTTTTGTCAAGTAAGTAGCTGTTTCGTCTGTTCGTATTTCATCTTACTCTTAGTTCATCCCAGTAGGAGGTTTTGACTTTTGCATTTTCCGTTTCGCTTTGATTATATTTTCCACGATCCAGCAGCAGCCGATTTTTTTTTCAAAAAACCACTAGATTCTAGATACTGTCCCTGCATTCGAATTGGAGCTTTGTGGCTTCTTTTTCCTGCCTGTCACGAAGAAACGCACGCCGGTTTTCTTTAAAAAATCGGAAGGTGAATCCTCGACAACTCCCATCTCATCTTTGAAAAGCAGCCGCACTACAGGTAAACTTTCTGCCGCAGTTAGAGTTTAGCAGAGTCATCTTTTTTTGGAAATTTTCTTGTATTGAGTTCTATTTTTTACCAGTTCCGTGGCACATAGGCTTTTTGGGTTTATTTTGGATTCGTGGCTAGGGATGCTATTTTAATTTTGCCTTTTATCCTTGTTATTGTTTATAATTTTATGCTCGGGTACGACCGCTACTAATTCTGGTTTAATTATAATTCTTCGCCGTATTTTCAGGTCAAGAAGGCATGCGTGTCCTCTTACATTAAAGCCCCAAAAGATTAAAAAAAATGATTTTATTTTTGGTTTATCATCATCAAGCGAGCCTAGAAAGAAGTTGACGAAGAAGACAACGACTTAAAGCCCCCTGATACACAAAAAGAGTGAGTGAGTGAATGGATCAGCAGTTGTGGAATCATTTTAGTTTTGCGTGATTTATCTAACCCCGCGCTTCTGCGAAAGTCGTAAGATAAGCACTGATTAGACTATATGATATCAAACACAAACATAAAAGATTGAAAAGACCCAGTAACACTCGCAGTTGCGCAGACTAATAAAAATTAGCTTTTCAATTAAATTATTCCTGTCTTGGGATTTTAGTTCTACAGAGCCAGACAGGGCTTTTGGCTCGGTGCCAACATGGCAAACATGTACGTGGTCCGAGGCAATCGCTTCTGATTCTGCATTTTGTAAGAGGTTTTCGTTTTTTTTCGTCGTGAACAACAACAATCTGAAAGGTGATACTGATAATATGCTGTCTTCGTGCCCAGAGCAAATGCGTGTTTTTCTCCTCTTGTTTGTCTCAGAATCGTAGAAGTTATCCTTATTTTCTCCTGTTCCAGTGCAGCTTGTTTGTGCGCAGATACTAGGTGCACATCAACACATCTAGGGATATTCAAATTTGCATTCATCAGTGGTTGATCCACTTTTAATAACATCTTGCTCGACAGTATCGTTTTCCTTGTAGTGCGAATGGTTGCAGCTCAAAGAGATTTTGACTCTTTCATGACCCGTTCATCTCACAGTACTAATACTGTCAGGAATAGGATTTTTTTTTTGCCACTTTGTCCGAGAAGCATTCACTAGATGTTATTTTAGAAATATTCCCGCTGTTCATTAGTTCTTCTTGTTCTTTTTTGCACATTCTGAACTTTTTTTTCAATTTGAGTTCGACAATGATGATGAATCGACCGAAAGCATCAATTTCATACGACCTTTGTTGTATTTCTGTTGAACCTAGTACAGTCCTCATTGATTTGCGCCTGTATTGAAGGCCTTTAGCTCTTGCAGCGAAAACTTTATATCTTCCTGAACTTGATTTTCATTGTTCTTACACCACGACAGCTCTTTTGTCTTGAGACTCGATGGAGCTTGTGTGCGAAATTTACAAATGAGCCCTTCTGGTGCTGGACCACGATAGTCCTAAGAAGTGCTAGCACACGGTGGTGCCTCTTCTCCTTGCGTTTCTCTGTGTGTGCTGGGGAAGGACTGCGCGTGTTCGGGCCCCTGTGTGTGTGGCATTGATGCTCCCAGGCGAGGGTCGATCCGCATGGAAAATTGTCGTAGATGCATCCATCTCCATCCGCATTCGATTTTGAGTGGAGGTTTAGTTCGGTGATATAATTTCAACAGTCTTTACTTATTTCCGGAATCGGTATAGTCATATTATTTGCGGAAAGGGACAAAGGTAAAGTTTACAATCATGTAGACATGCAGAGGGAGGTCGTTGAGTCGTGACGTTGTGTCAAGTATGGGTTAGAAAATAGGAATATATTTCGTCGATAACTTAAACTTTAATTTGTTCTCGTGCTGTTGCTCCAAGAAGAGCCTCTTGAGGCACTACCTAGTGGAGCCCGTGCTTCTAGACGACCAAGCAAGCATGGCCTTGAGGCTCCCACTTCATCCCTGTCGTGGCACTACAGCTGGTGCTTGTCAGCAAGCGCCCTATTTGCTCGTCGTTGCCCCGCTGGTTTTCTGCTCTCGGGCGGTCGTGTCAGCAGAATCGTCTTCGTCTTGTTCATCCCACGCCCACCGCACGAAAAGATTCACTACAGCTACAGGGCGGCTGGTGACTACTACAACCAGACTCCCGTCGTCTTTCGTGCCTGCATCTTCGCGCCACAGTGCTACGGTCTGCAGCGCTGGGCGAAGTTTTTTATCGCCTCTACCAGCCGCATGTTATAGCAGCCGGGTTCCTTTATTTGTTTCCGCGAGAGGGGGATGTGGTTTGGCCTCGCTTACGGGACGAGCGAATTTTGGACATCTACTGAAAAAGCATCATGAGCACGGTCTTGGGAACGTCGAAAGTCGTGGAGTGACTTATTCCTCAAAAATGCCGCGGACGATGCTTGACAACTTTAGACTTCCAGCGGGAACTACGACAAGACCTCTCGGTCGAGCGGCCGCAAGAACTGTTTATTCATGTCGGATCGCATGCAGTGGCATGGCTGTGACGATGGGCAGTCCTCACATGATGATATCTTCCAATCGCGTTCGCGCCGCAAGAGTACCAGTTATACAGGATCAATCGCGCCGCCACATCAACACGCAGCGCCGCAGGAAGATCGCGATCCGGAAATACCACTACCGGTTCCACTTCAAAAATGCGCAGTTCCGGCTGAAGATCCCGATTTACTACGGCCCGATAGCACTGCGACCGACCAACGCAAATGATAAAAGAAGAAGTGCACAGAGGAACTATTATCGAACGCCCAAATTGAAGGTTTTTAAACGACAGAGGTAGAAGATATTTTGTGATCATGTTGGCGCCTTGATGTGCGAGGCAGCAGCTCCGCGCGGCAGGAATTTGTATTTGATGCTGGACATCATGGTCTCACGACATTGCGATTGCACTGTCCACAAGCAGAGCCTAGAATAAGCGTGACAACGAACAAACGTGGCAGCGCCGACTGCAGAAACAGATGAAAATCGCAAAAATGATGAAAATCGTAATGATGATATAAATTTTCGATCAGAAGATCCAAGAAAGAGGCAAATGAAATAAAGCCATGCCCGCCCGATCTTGTTGAGAGAGCAGAAAAATCAATTACTGAAAGACAGAAGATTTCGGCCGACGGGCGACGGCATTGATACGGATCCTTTCGAGATGAAGTTGAAAATGTATGTGACCATGCCTTCCCCCTGGGCAGACGTGCCGGTGTCGCTACAGCCATTGTATGAGTTAACTTCTGTGTGGTCCTTTTCCCAACAATTTTCAGGCAGGACCCCCATTTTCTAGGCTACGAGAGGACCTCAGGAATTTGTTTTGATGCTTAGTTGCTGCGCTTTCATTTTCCGCATCTCTTTTTCTTCTTCCTGCATTCGGTGAGTAGTAGAGGATTCGTGTTACTAGTAGACAGAAATATTACAAGACTCTATCTCTATACCATGCACATCAAAGAGTGGTCTAAGTGGTCTCCTTGTTCTGACATTTTTGAAGAAGTAGATCCGTAGCATTTTGAATACAAGAATTTCGCTGCTGCTCCTGTGAAAGATTGTGTTGATCGTAGAGCAGGGAAGTTGTAGATCCAACATCGCCTACAACTTACCATGGTCGCGCCCGATACTAGTACACAGCACCAACAGCAGCACAAAATGGCACAGCAGCAGCAGCAGCATACTAACAACATCCCGCCGCAGGGGTCCATGCTCGCCATGCACCAACAGCTAAAAGTCCAGACCTTCGGGGATCCGAACGACCCGTATGTGATTATCCAGGAGCTCGGTGGCGGGATGCAGGCCCGGGTCTACAAGTGCAGGAAGCAGAACCCGAACCCCGACGGAACGCCAAACACGCAGGAATTTTTCGCCGTGAAGGTGGTGGAGCACAAGAGGACGCTGAACGACACGGAACGGGAGACGCAGGTCGCGCACCTGCTGAAGGAGGCGGAGATCTTGAAAAACTTACACCATCCGAAGATTGTGAACTTGAAGCAAGTTCTATCCTGAGGAAAAACGCCCCCACCCCATAACCATAGTCGAGTTGGGAAGTCTGCAACACACATCCAGAAGTTTTGGGACTCATGCATGGCAAGTTTCTCTCTGTACTGCATTGCAGGTTAGCAAGTGCACCCGCATCACAAAGCGATCTCCTTATCCTGTTTACAGCATCACAAATGGCAAAATACGATGGAAGATGCCTCTTATGGGGATGCGCATTACAAGCATTCTTTTTCCTGTAATTGCAAATCTGCATGACAACTACGGGGTGAGGACGTTTTTACATAGGATAAGTTCTCCGCGACGACGAACACGTGTACTTGGTGATGGAATACGTGTCGAACGGGGATTTGTTCGACAAAATCGCGGAACGGAAAGGGTTGTCGGAGCCAGAGGCGAAGTACGTCTTTCAACAGATTTTGGAGGCGCTGGGGTACATGCACGGGCAGAATGTCGTATAGAAGATATTTTGATGTTGGTTTTTGTCATTTAGTCCGGTTGCGTTACCGTTTGGTATCTATAATTCCACACTAAAGTAAATTAGAAGCAGAACCAAAACAGAAACAGAGTATGCTAGAACACATTAATGCAGCCGAAGATCCGCCGCGATGATTTTTGTGATGTAGAGTCCTCTCGCATGGTTTTTGAAATATTTCCTGTTTGTCAACATGCGAAAATCAAAGAAGCGTAAGCGCATAATATGTATTTGGATCTACATCTTCTATCGCAACAACCCCTACATCAATCACAGATTCACCGCGATTTGAAGCCGGAAAACATCTTGGTTGGGAAGGAAGTCTCCGTCAAGGAAAACGACCAATCTTTCACCTACTTCGACGTCAAAGTCGCAGACTTCGGCTTGTCTAAAATCGTTTCCGAAGACTCCGTAGCGAAAACCCATGTCGGCACCCCCTACTACTGGGCCCCGGAGCTGCTCCGGGCGTCGCAGAGTCAGCACAGGAAAAGGACGGAGGATAACCCGCAGGGCGGCGGTCAGACCAACGCGAGCCCGCGGACTGGTGCGGGTCGTGGGGGAACAAATAAGTCCCCGAGGACCAAGCAGGAAATGGAGAAAGAACAGAAACAGAAACAAAAAATCCAGAACGCGATCAACGGAAATAATAATTCGGGGAATACGAATGGCGCGGGGAATGAGGACACAAAAACGGATTTTGCGATCATCAGCACGGCGTCGGAGGATCAGGATAAAGACGAGGACGAAAACAACTCAAAATGGGAGGACGAAAATAAATACGACTCCCGCGTGGATTTGTGGTCTCTGGGCGTGGTTTTGT
>JACKZZ010011342.1_pt1 | contig 23259 bp, 47 predicted proteins | sample 8027871 | NCBI WGS metagenome assembly JACKZZ01 (sample SAMN15724774, study PRJNA655200) | protist metagenome | isolation source: fluorescence activated cell sorting (FACS) single amplified genomes of... | place: USA: West Boothbay Harbor, Gulf of Maine | collected 2000-07-19 | reverse complement strand
ATTCTCGGATCGGCGATTGCTTATCCAGATAACTGCAAACAAAGTATACTAATTCCTTGCTTAGGATTAGGCGAATAAATTTTAAGGATAAAAAATGAAAAAATTACTAACTACACTAGGACTACTCGCAGCAATGGCGACACCAGCACTTGCTGAAGACACTACAGTCGAAATGCTTAACAAACGTGATGACGGTGCCAAGATGGTATATAGTGAAGACATCACACGTATTGAAGTAGGCGATACAGTTACTTGGGTACCAACATCCAAAGGACACAATGTAGAATTTATTGCAGGTCCAGATGGCTGGGACGCACCAAAGAAATCAAAGCTATCAAAAGAAGTTACAATTACATTTGATACACCAGGCGTATATCTATATCAGTGTACACCGCACAAGTCAATGGGTATGATTGCAATCGTTGTTGTTGGTAAGCCAGAAGGTGAAGCTAAAGATCGTTTCAAAGACGTAAAAGTACGTGGCAAATCAAAGAAAAAACTAAAGGCACTCCTAAAAGAGTTCTAGGTTATGCTTAAAAACATTGTAAACAAAGGTATCAGCACTATGAAACCAAATAAAAACTTTGAATTGAATATAAGAGACATTGAAGTTATTGAATCAGCACTAAGAGCAAAAGCTGGACGCAGAGGTTTAGCTATTGTACAAGGCGAAACAAGCGAAACACTCAAAAAAGAAATGCACGAGATACAAGAACTGTTGGGACGCTTACACGATCAAAAGGTTTGGTACAGACCTAAAGGTAAATTTGTAAGCGGCTAATCAACGTCGTTGTCACCTTCATCTTTGCCAATGGAATCTTCGTCTACACGTCTTTCAATATCAGTATGAAATAATGCAGCGGCAATGAATGTACTAGCCGCAAGCATTGGAACAACATAAATCATTTTTTCAGTAAAATAAGCAACCGTGTAAGTTGGTACTAACACGGTTGCTGCTTTGATTAATGCTTCATTTATCTTACGCATCTTTCTTGTCAGAGATGCGATTTATATAGTTAGGCATTGCATGATCCAATATACTATCAAAATATTCACGCTTGCGGAATGCTGCACGATATCCTCTGAATCTGTCTTTTAGTCGTTGCCACACTGTAGCATTACGAATATTACCATATGTATTGATATAGTGTAGTTCGCCTGCATGTTTATAAAATAAAAAACTTGGTGGAACACGTGGCACAATATCGTTATTGTTTACAAATCTGTGCATCACAAACTTGCTGTTAAACTCTTTGACCCAACTGTGTGTACCAACACGTGGCGATCCGTAATTGTAGCAAATACTACCCTCTGGTAATCTACTACAAGCGATAGTACTCATGGCACCGCCTAAACTATGTCCACATGTGTATACTTGTGTGAATTTACGTTTAGCGATCCATTCTTCAATTTGTATCCACAGTTCGTCTACTTCATTTTTAAATCCTTTGTGTACACGACCTTTGCCTAGTTCATTACGAACATGCAATGCATTTAAGTCCGCTTTGATATCATTAAACTGTGTAGGCTCTGTACCTCTGAACGCTAGTACGATATAGTTATCTTTGCTCATACCGTATGCTTGCGCACCAGCTATGTTAAAGTATTTGATATTTTTATATCCTAATGCCTTTGCGGCTGTTTTGAATTCTTTTTCTTCGCGGTAGGCTAGGTTACTTAGGTTTGCACATTCAAGTGCATTTGCATAACTAAACTTATTTGTTAGCGCCATTCTTGATCTCCTCAATAGCAGTTTTATTTGCACCAATTAGAGAATCCTGAGTACGGTCAATCATTGATTGTAGTTTCTCAGCTTTCTCAGCTTCAGTATCTAAATGGAGATCTTTGTTAATAACCTTTTCCAATTTTAACATCGGAATACGTTCATTTGGTACATAACGCCAAGTATAACCTTTATCGCTGTATACACCAAATACAGTTTCACTGAGACCGACCTTTACAATCAATGCGTCATTTCCGTCTAGTATTACTGTATCACCTTCATTGAAGGCTTTGTTCATTTTAAATTTAAGACCTTTTGCAATTCCGGTTGCAAAATCTTTAAACCATAATGTTATAACTAGTAGTACCAATGCACTTATAAAAGGCATTAGTAGGTTGGTGATTTCTAAGCCTACACCTCCGGCTGTCATTATTTCTGCGTCCATGTTGTCTCTCCAATACTATTTATTGACAAAGGGTTAAATATGTGTATAATTAAGTGTAAGGGGATAACATGAGTCACAGTGTAGAAGCAATATATCAGAAGGTACAGGTGTTACAAATCAAAGCACTTGAACTTCACAGGGAACGATATCGAGTGCAAGGAACATATGACCAAACCGCTTGTAAAATTATAATGGATGATATAAAAGCTCTGGCACTTGATCTAACACATGGCGGTGTAGACTTTGATATAGATTTTGGTAAAACTAAATGAATTTTGAGAAACAAATGCTGATAAGTTTACCTCCATTATCGGATAATAACTTTCAGCGAAGTGTAGTCTACATACACAGTCATACTGGTGACGGAGCAACAGGGTGGATAATCAATAAGGAACTTGAAAACAGAGTTGCTGTAAGATTACGCAAAAGCATACAATTAGGAGTTAACGCTCCGATTTTTTATGGCGGGCCTGTTGATATCAATAGTGCATTTGTGTTGCATACTCCGGAAGTGAGTACAGACACAACAAAACATATCAATGATAACTTATGTATGACCAGAGATAAAGAAATGATACAAGCACTTAATGGAAATAACTTTCCAAGTTGGTTTAGGATTATGCTAGGACGTTGTAGTTGGGCAGCAGGTCAATTAGAAAGCGAAGTACTAGGTAGCCGAACAAACGGCAGAACACTATGGACAAGTTGTCCATACACTCGAGAATACTTCTGGAGTAACCCAGCTGATCAATGGGAACAGGGAATTGAATGTAGTGCGACTGATAAGATATCATCTTATCTAGATTTTAGTAATATGAGGTAATATGTTTACGACAGAATTTGATCACGACGAAATTACAATTACACTATTAGATGATAGCGGCAACTATGCTGATGTTATTATTAATAGTTTTGACGATATTGTATACATAAGACAATTTGAAGAAGAAGATGAAGCACCGCAAGCTATTGCACTAAGTCCACAAATGTGGGAAGAATTAATAGCAGCAGTACACAGTCCAGAAGGCGCATTTCTTACAGTCAAAAAATAGACCTGTTAGCGCATAACATTTTCAAAATAATGTAAATACATTTAATCAACTTATGGAGGCGAACATGGTTGCAAATAAATTAGCAGGTCTCAGTGATGCAGAGTTAGCACTGATAGAAAAGCTGTTAAGAAAAGAATTCCTAGAAGAAACAGATAGACACAAAACATGGAAAACTAAGAATCTATATGAGAAACCATACGAGAAAAGTCAACACTTGGCTCGCTGTATAACAGCTATAAAAAGCCAACGTGATCTAAACAAGATGATGGAAACTCGCTGGTAAGTTAAATACTTACATGAAAATCATTTATATACATGGCGCCACCGCCAGCGAGCGCAGCTTTGCCTTTATACAACAGAGTATTCAGTCTGTAGATCCTATCTACTTGAACTACAATAAAGCATCCACAGCTGAACAAAATCTAATAGATATGCGAAAGGTATTGGACACAGTACAAGAACCGTTTGCTATTATAGCACACAGTTTGGGAGGAGTGTATGCAACCTACATACAAAATGAATACCAAACAACAGGTGTAGTTAGTCTTGCTACACCATTTGGCGGCAGTGAACTAGCAACATGGGGATCAATATTCAATCCACATTATCAACTGTTCAAAGACATTTCGCCATCCAGTAGTTTTATACGCAATAGTAAAAAAATCGATATACAATGTCCGTGGATGCAAATGGTTACAACTGTTGGAGATGTTCCCTGGATTAACGGAACCAACGACGGTATTGTAACACGATCCAGTATGACGTGCAGGAGCGATGTCGAATATACAGAAATAGATAGAAATCATTACGAAATAGTTTTATCACAAAGAGTGGTTGACATTATCAAAAACATAGTATATAAATAATATTGTAAACGTTGAAGCAACGTGAACGCATACTGGACCGCGGGGCAGTACCGCGCATCTCCACCATGAGGGCACCAAGATCAGCTTGGTACTCGGTGCACAGAGAACGCCTCCACTGGTGTCTTCTTGATGGGGATGAAATAGGATCGACAGGTGTGGTAGTGAAGTGGAGTTTACCGGATGACTGCGTTATTGGTCAACATTTCTAAATGCAAACGCAAATAGAGCGCCAGAAATGGCATTAGCTGCCTAATTAGGTAAGTGAGGGTTGGCAACGCACCTAGTAACAGAAGCGTTGCACTTTACATACAGGAAGAAAATATATGGCAATGAACCACGATAAAAAACCTAAAGACAAAGAAATAGAAGACCTTGTTGCACAATTCCTTGCCAAGGGTGGTGAAGTTACTGTAGGTAAAACTAAATCTATGCCTAGTGAACTTGGTATTAGTAACAACCAGTGGAATAACAAACTAACCAAAGCTGAAAAAGCCGCTAAAGAATAGTGTTGCACAGTTGCAACAACGTATAGTAAAATTATTACAATAGTTGACTTTCGATCAGTAAAGTGTTAAATATATAGTATACAGTCCAAGCAGGGCTGTTTTTTAATGAACCTTAAGGAAAAGAAAATATGAAGAGCGTATTAGCAATTATCGCAGCGGGCCTAGTAGCAACCAGCACTAGCGCATTTGCTGACCAAACACCAGTAGCATCTGGTCTAGTTATGTCAGGTGAAGTGTCACTTGACTTTGCTGAAACAACTAACAACAATTATGGCGGAACATTTGGTCTAGACTTAGATGTTGACTCAGCTGTAGGCGGAGTAGCACTGGACTTTAGTGCTACAGATGGTGGAAACCTAACACTTGACAACTGGACAGTTGGAACATCAGTAAGTGGTGTAGTACTAGAATTTGGTGATGACAATGGTCTTATGCCAGGCGCAGAAGGTGAACAAACACTAGCAGCACCAGCAATGACTGAATCATTACAAGCGACAATTGGTACAGCAAGTGTAGCAGTTGGTTTTACTGACTGGACAAGCGATATCACAGATATTAGTAACGTTCAAGGCGCATATACACTAGGAACAGCGGTTTCCGATGTAACAATTAGTGGTGATATGAATCTCGGTACAGATAACATTGTACTTGGTGCAGAAATTGCAGGAGTTGACTTAGGTGCAGCTTCAATCGGCGGTGCTGTAACATATGACATGGATGCAGAATTGTTTGGCTTCGAAGCAGTTGCAACAACAGGTAGCATTGTATCTTATCTAAATGGTGACCAAGATGATCTACTACAAAACATTGGCGCAGAGTATACATATAATGTATCTTCAAGTGTAGATCTTACAGCAGGCACAAACTATAATTTAGATTCAGAAGACCTAACTCCAACAGTTGGACTTAGCTTTAACTTCTAAGTTAAAAACATAAAATAAATTAAGGCTCTTCGGAGCCTTTTTTTACGACTAACTCTTGACTTCTACGGATAAGTATACTATATTAGTAGTATAACAAGATAGGAGACAGCGATGTTAGCAGGATATGAGCCTTACGTAGCCACAGCAATTTGTTTATTTTGCACTTGGTTAGGGTTTACAAAAGGTAAACGTAGTGGAATCGAATCAGCCTTAGATGGCATGATTAGTATCGGAATGCTTAAAATACTCGATAACGGGGAAATTGTCGCTGGAGCCAAATTAACAAAAAAATAGTTCGAAAAGAACCCACAGCGGATTCGAGATAAGACATAAGTATATTAAGAACAGCACCTGCACTTTAGTTGCAGGTGCTGTCATGAACAGGACAGCAAATATTATGAAATTTTTAGTATCAGCATTTTTTGTACTAGTACTATCAGCTTGCACAGTTGAACACACAGTTCTAGCTGCTAATGGAGAAACTATACAAGGATCTAGTGCTAAACTAGCTTTGGAAGACACTAATATAGTTCGTATTAAACCTCGAGCACCAGAACAAGTATATGAAGCATTAGAAAAATTAGGACTAAATGAATACCAACACAGAACTGTATTACAAGAATATATTGGTGTTGATCCCAAACGTGTGCAATGGTGTGCTGCATTCGTCAATGCAGTACTACAAGAAAGTGGATTACCAGCTAACTATGATCATCCAACTCCGTACATGGCACGTAGTTTCTTAGAATGGGGAGAATCCGTAAATAGCCCTCAACAAGGAGATGTTGTAGTTTTTCCAAGGGGTAACACGGGCTGGAAAGGTCATGTAGGTTTTTACATGGACAGTGTTGTAATGAATGGTAATGTTTATTACAGAATCTTAGGCGGGAACCAAGGCAACAGTGTTAGTATTGATCTGTATCTAGCGCATACAGCACTAGGAATTAGAAGAGCAGAATAAATAACATTATGTTCAACTGGCTTAAAACAAAACCAATTGACCGGAATGATGATATTGAACGATTGGAACAGCGAATACGTGATATACGAGGACGCATCTGGAAAGCACAAAATCCCCAGAAGCCAGTTCTTCCCACACCGAGGATGGACGAAACGGAAGAAATCCAAAGACTCCGTATCAAAAGTGCTGACCTCAGAAGAAGCCTTACTCAAGGACCAGCGGTATCTAAAGAGTCTCAAATCAAATCAGAAATCACAGAAGCAGAAAGACTCAAAGCCAAGCTCCTCGGAAAAACCTGAACCAAAACAGCTAGAGCCTGCCAAGCCTAAAAAAGAAAAGTATAGCGATCCTTGGGATTAGAAAACAATTAGTGCATACACAAAGTAACAGGTATAGTGTAGTGATTGATCTATACTTTGTATTTTCCAATACAAATGTTGTTTTTGTGTAATATTATTCCGCAGTGTATATATACGTTTTACATAATCGATAACGCTGTGTAATACAAAGTCCAATACAAACATTATAATTGCTGTATAAAACCCAGCAAAAAATAGTGTAATTGCTGCTGTTAGTATGGCGTGATCCAAGCTATGCACCCATAGTTTTAGATCAGTTAAGTTTTTCTTATCGCCGTACTTACTACCAAATCTTCCTTGTACCCAAAGGTCTGCAAAGGAATGCTTCAACAGTAGCAAGAAAAAGTAAATGGACACTTAGCTTCCCATCATATCGATAAGTGGCGGACCATAAGTACCCCCTGCCCATGCTAGTGCTACAATAGTAATAACACCGTATACTAACCATTTCATTTTAAAATCGTCGACTTCCATTTTAAGTGCAACTATTTCGTTGCCTAATATTCTTACTGCTACTTCTAGTTTACCTTTGTCATCTGGTTGCGTTGTCATTTATATCTCCATTAACTACGTTTATTATACTAGAGATATTTATCGATAAATATTAAACTATGGAAGATCCCAGTGAAGATTGGCTGAATACTTTCGATGACCCATGCGATGATGTAACACATTGGATAGGAGAAATATGAGAAGTAGGATACCAATCGAAGAGCATAAACCATGGCCAGGTAAAGTTTATACATATTTCGTTGTAGACGAACAAGGCTGTGTAGTAGAGGGCAATCTTCCAACAGAAGAGAATGCCTTAACTGTCATTGACTTTTTGAAAGACACACAAAATTATAAGAAACTATATATAGAAGTACAACATTGTATTAGAAATAAAGGTTGACAAACCATATAAAGATGTTAAATTAATAGTATGACATATCAGGAAGCAATAACCTTAGATGAGTTTAGAAACGATTATTATAATAATTGTAGCGAACGTGAGTCGTGGAACGACCCACAGTTAACTCGACGAGAATTTTTCGAAGTTTGGATTAGGAGAAATGAATCATGGGAATCATTAAAAAACTAGCAATTGCTGTTAGTATTGTTCTAGTAAGCACTGCAGCATATGCTGACAACAGCTATGTGACCACAGGCAAATTAGTTCGAATTGACCCGCTGTATACAAATGTAACCAGTAACCAGCCTTATGAGCATTGCGGAATAAAAGAAGTTCCTGTATATGGAAGTACAGGCGGTGCCGGAGCCAATGCACTTGGTGGTATGATTATTGGTGGCATTATAGGTAAAGCACTTGGTGGTAACGATAAAGGTGCTGCTGCAGGCGCTATATTAGGCGGCGTTATCGGCGCCGATAAGTCACAAGGACAGCAACGTATTATCGGATATGAACGTCAACGTGTTTGTGAAACTAGGTATCGCAACAGTCAAACACAAGTTGTTAATCAATACAGATTAATCTACAATGTAAATGGACACGAGATGTCTTTTACAGTTAATAGCCGTCAAGGCCAAAATGCATATATAGGCCAAACAAAACGTTTCCGTGTACGCTATCAAATGTTAAACTAATCCGAGGACACAATGAATAATAAAGTAACTTATGCTAATGAGGCCACAGTCACCAGCACACGAACAGGTACAGAGGTTGTTGCAGAAATAGACAACTTTAAGTTTGAACAATACTTGGATGCATTTATTGCCACAAACAAAATACCCATGCGGTGGAATGGTAAAGTATACGTAGGCAACGTAAGTGGTATGGAATTTACTACTTCGGGTCCTAAAGAGTCAATAAATTACTCACGGAGGTAAGTAGTATGAGTATGCACTTAGTTGGTCCTTATATGACCACAACTCAGTACAATCGTAAAAAGAAAAAGCCAAATGCAAAGCAGGCAAGAGCTAATGTAGAGCATGAAAAATGGTTGCGTAAAAAAGGAATACATCCTGAGCAACTAGAGGCAAAGAAGAAGAAAAATGCTGACATTTCTATTTTATCTGTTCCTGATTATAGCACTAATAGGCCAAGTGTGCCTACTAGCGATGCTATTCCGTGTGGAAACACCCCGCAAAAGGAACGAAACATCTACTCGGGCGAGCGGCAATTACTAGGCGTAGCCACGATGCATAAAAGTAATATGGTTCCCGTCTTCGCTGATAAAAAGGAAGACGCCAAAGATATTGCGAGCATGAGACGATAATGAAATGATAATGAAATGATAATGAAATGATAATGAAATGGTGGGACTATCCAGTTTGCATATTTTTTGCCTTTAATATTTGGTTAAGTTTGTTATCTTTTAACTTGCTTTCTTTAGCAATACATTGTATACTATGGATACAATACGAAAACTGGAGGAAGCATGCCAATACACGCAATGATTGATTTAGAAACACTAGCAACTGATCCGCACTGTACAGTGCTAACTATTGGAGGTGTTAAGTTTAATCCCAACAGTTTTGATGAACCACACAGTGAATTCTACTTTCGTTTGGACTTAGATGAACAAGATAAACTTGGACGTACAGTTACAGACGATACCATCGAATGGTGGGCCAAACAAGATCCCAAAGTAAAAGAAGAAGCCTTTGCAGAAGAAGATAGAGTCGGGCTGAAACACTTCCTAGACCACTTGACCAAGTGGATGGTAGGTGTCGATGTATTATGGGGTCATGGATATGGCTTTGACGTTACTATTGTAGAAGATATCTATCGTCAAATGGCTACACCTATTCCTTGGAACTTTTGGCAAGTAAAAGATGGCAGAACATTTTTAAGTATGTTGCCAAGCGATCCACGTAAAACTATGCAACAAGATTTACACAACGCACTTGCTGACAGTTACTATCAAGCAAAAGCAATTCAAATTGCTTACGATAAATATTCGCAGTGGACTATAGGTTCGACCCACTATAAAGACTCCGCGCCTGCCATAAGTCAGGGAGTATAATATGGGAAGATATCAATCAACAAAAACATACGGACACAACATTGGACTAAGTGCAGTATTCCGACAGCCACATGCAGATCACAGTCATTGCAAGTTTTTACATGGATATAGTTTGGCATTCAAGTTTACGTTTGGATGCGACGAATTAGACAATAAAAACTGGGCTGTTGACTTCGGCGGACTAAAGCCATTAAAGAAATGGTTAGAAGATACATTCGATCATAAAACAGTTATTGATAGACAAGACCCTTTCTTGTACAAGTTTGCAGAACTTGAGAATATGGGGTTATGTGAAATTACAGTGCTGGACGGAGTTGGTGCAGAAAAGTTTGCAGAACACGCATGTAAATTTGCAGATAAATTAATACGTGAAGCCACAGACAATCGTTGTTATTGTGTAAGTGCTGAATGCAGTGAACACGGAGCAAATAGTGCCATCTATCACAACCAATGATCTAGAATGGTGTGCTAATTGGACACAAGACGATAGGTACTATTGTACTATGTGTATACGAGGCAACACTTATAGTAAACCAAAAGGGTTTTCAGATTTACTCGAAGATCTTTTTGGAAATGATTATGGTGCGTTTAGATACGACAATCATCGTTATGGTTACGAATGTTGGTTTAGAAAGAAAGAAGATATGTTAACATTAAAGCTATTGGCAAAAAATGGATAGAGAAAAAATAAGCAACGATATTATCAAAAATCTCAGAGAAGTTTATGATCCTGAGATTAGCATAAATGTATATGACTTAGGGTTGATATACAATATTGATTTAGATAACTTGCCTAAGGTAAGTATAACACACACACTAACAAGTGCTTTTTGTCCATTTGCTGATCAAATTATATCAGACATAACTAATGCAGCAGAACTTGTAGATGGTGTTGAAGATGTTAAAATCATTACAACGTTTGATCCTGAATTTGGACCAGACATGATGAGCGAAGATGCAAAAATGATATTAGGAATTTGGGAATGAAAAAATGAAATGGTTAAACAAAATCTTTACTAAGAAAGTGTACGAAGATGTAAAACTATCTGGAAAGTTCAAAGATGCAGTAGAAACTAGTCCTTTAGTAATAAGCGGCAGTGTAATGACACCACCGTATAATGCAACAGTTGAATTAGAGAAAAGTTTAACAAAGCTAACAAAAAATCAACTAGTTGAGTTTGCTCAATCTGAACATGGTATGGAGTTGGATAGACGACTAACCAAACAGAGTATGATAGACAGAATACTAGAGGAGAAGTAATGACATACATAGTAGGTGACGCCTGTGTAAAATGTAAGTACACAGACTGTGTAGAAGTATGTCCTGTGGACTGTTTTTACGAAGGAGAGAACACACTAGTAATTAATCCAGATGAATGTATCGACTGTGGTGTGTGCGAACCTGAGTGCCCAGCTGGTGCTATTTTTGCTGACACAGAAATGACACCTTATTTGGAAACATGGCTTAATATTAATACAAAGCATAGTACGGGTGACAACGCTTGGCCCGTTATTACAACACAACGTGAACCGTTGCCCGACGCAGATAGTTTCAATCCTAAATTAGGATATGAAGGTAAAAAAGGAAAGTTTCTCATCGAAGAACCCGGCGAAGGAGACTAGTATCCATAAATACTCTATAGAGGAGAGTATTATGACAGACAAACCTAGTCCCTATAGTTACAGGGTAAAAAGTATAACTAAAATTATAGACGGTGACACATTTGATTGTATTATGGACTTAGGGTTCGATGTGTTATTGGAAGCAAGAGTGCGTATGTACGGAATAGACACTGAAGAAAGTAGAACACGAGACCTAGAAGAAAAGAAGTTTGGACTACTAGCTAAAAAATGGCTTGTTGAACATCTAGAAGGCGTTAAAGATATTATTATATCAACAGAACTAGATAACGAAAAAGGCAAATTTGGCAGAGTACTCGGAACTGTGTGGGCAGAAGGTATAAACATCAACAGTAAAATGATTGATGAGCATGTAGCAGTAGCATATCACGGTCAAGCGAAAAGCGATATCGAAGCTGAACATTTGGTAAACAGAGAACTACTTAGAGAGCAAGGAAAAATATAATGTTATTGACAGTCACTGAATCAGCTAAAAAGTACTTGACAACTATGACAGAAGAGCATAAAAAGAGATATGTTAGTTTAGCAGTCAAAGGAGGCGGATGCAGTGGCTTTCAATACGAATGGAGTTTTACAGACGATCCTGAAGGTCCTGTAATTGAAGATATACTGGCACTAGATCCAATGGCAGAAATGTTTGTGTTTGGTTGCACAGTAGACTATGTTAACGAGTTGGGTGGTAGCTACCTAGCCGTAAAGAATCCTAATGCAACAGCATCATGCGGTTGCGGGGAAAGTTTCGCAGTTTAACGGAGGACTAAATGAAAATTATTACTGGTAGCAGTAACCAGCCTTTTGCACAAAAGGTTGCTGATCACTGCTTTACAGATCTTGTACCAGCAGAACTAAATCGATTTAGCGACGGAGAAATATGTGTAGAAGTAAAAGAGAACATCCGGGGTAAGGATGTTTTTTTAGTGAATAGCACATGTAATCCTGTAAACGAAAGTTTAATGGAATTACTTATTATGATTGACACTGCAAAACGCAGCAGTGCAAGACGCATTACCGCAGTCATACCATATTTTGGTTATGCACGACAAGATCGCAAAAGCGCAAGTCGTACACCAATTACAGCAAAGTTAGTAGCGGACTTACTTACACAAGCTGGAGCAGATAGAATCCTCACAATGGATTTACACGCAGGACAAATTCAAGGCTTCTTTGATATTCCTGTAGACGACTTAACCAGTCGTGTAACATTTGCCAAAGATATTAAGCGTAATATTAATACAGAAGAACACACTGTATTTGTTTCACCGGATGCAGGCGGTGCAGTACGAGCCCGTAAGTTTGCAGACATGTTCCACGGGGACATTGCTATTGTAGATAAGATGCGCCCTGAAGCAGGTAAGAGCGAAGTAATGAACTTGATTGGTGATGTTAAAGGTAAACATGCTGTTCTAGTAGATGATATTGTTGACAGCGGCGGCACATTGTGTAAGGCAGCAGATGCAATACTAGAAGCAGGTGCGCTAAGTGTTAGAGCATACATTACACATGGTGTACTAAGTAACGGCGCCAATAAAAAGATCGACGCTAGTCAACTAGTTGAGCTAGTAATCAGTGACAGTATTCCTTATGAAGGAAAAAGTAGTAAAATTCGGCAAGTAAGCCTTGCACCATTATTTGGTGAAGCAATGCGTAGAATCACAAACGAAGAAAGTGTGAGCAGTTTATTCCAATGAGATATATTATAGACATTGACGGTACCATTTGTAACGAAGTATTCGAACCAGATGGTAAGAAAAATTATGCACTACACGAACCTATGATGGATCGTATTGCTAAAGTAAATGCACTATATGATGCAGGACATACAATCAAGTATATGACAGCTAGGGGTGCAGTAAGTATGGTGGACTACTATGACCTTACTAAAAGTCAACTAGACAGTTGGGGTGCAAAGCATCATGAACTAAGTGTTGGCAAAAAAGAACATTACGATGTTTGGATTGACGACAAAGCATTTTGGAGCGAGAACTTCTTTCGCGAAACAGGAGAAAGCTACGAATGATTGAGAAATTAATTTACGGTGCTGCTGCAATTATCTTTATTGTGGGGGTGGGTTTTTACCTACAGTACATCTGGAGTGATTGCTTGAATGAAAATAACGTATTAACTTGCATGAGGATGCTAAACAAATGAATAGATTTATAGCAGCAATGGACCACAGTGGCGGTAGTAGTCCCGGTGTACTAGAGCTCTACGGTTATCCCAACGCACACGAATTACCACACGAAGTAGTTATGGATGATATCCATTTGATGCGGCTACGTATGGTAAATCATCCAGACTTTCATGGTGAAAACATTAGCCATGCTATTCTATACAAAGACACAGTCGACAGAGGTATGGTCGATGTGTTAAGTGCTAAAGGCGTTAGAGCTATTTTAAAAATTGATAGCGGGTGTAGACCAGACGGCACACTTAAAGATTATGATGTCAAAGCGATGATCGACTATGCTAAACTAAATGGTTGCGTTGGTACCAAAATGCGTAGTATTGTAAAAACACAAACAGTACTCGACGATATTTTATTCCAGCAATTTAGTATGGCACAAGAGATCAGTAATGCAGGACTAGTGCCTATTGTAGAACCTGAAGTTCCTATCGATCATTTGGACAAAAAGAATGTAGAGTTTCAACTTAATAAAAGTCTAAAAAAGTACTTGAAAGATTTTAATGGCAGTGCTATACTAAAGTTAACGCTACCAGAAGAATCCAACCTGTACAAAGATTTAAACATGTACAGTGCAGTAAACAAGATTGTTGGTCTTAGTGGCGGATACACAACGCAAGAAGCATGCAGACGTTTAAGTGAAAACTCAGATATGACTGCTAGTTTCAGTAGAGGATTAAGTGAAGGATTGTTGGTTACACAAACTGATGAAGAGTTCAATGAACGCCTAGCACAAAATATTAAAATGATAGTACAAGCAGGAGAAGATCCATAATGACAAACCCGTTTAAAGACATCGAAACATTTGGTACAGCATGTGACCAACCACCAAGTGAAGCAAACTACAAAATGTATCTCGATCTAATCCGTGAGGAAACAGACGAGCTAGAAGAAGCTATCCAAGACAACGACAAAGTAGAACAACTCGATGCACTAGTTGACATTTTGGTTGTTACTATGGGGGCTATTCGAGCAGCAGGCTGGGACGGCGAAGCGGCTTGGCAAGAAGTGATGAACACTAACTTTGCAAAGATTGATGCAGACACTGGTAAAGTACGTAAACGGGAAGACGGCAAAGTCCTAAAACCAGAAGGCTGGAAGGCTCCAGAGCTATCACAGTTTATCGACAACCTCGATTTGAACAATATCACCAGAACTAGCACAGCTTGTGGAGATTAATCATGATTAAAAAAGTACACACAGATTACAGAGTAGTAGAGACTACTAATAAACAAGGCGACCTTCGTTGGAAGGTACTGTTGGCTGGAGACATGCTAGTTAGTACATGCCGTTCGTTGAAAGATGCATCAGAAATGGCAGCAGGATTAAATTTAGATCCGTACTTTCTAGAACGAGGTCAAACTCGTGCAGAAAGAGTTGCAGCATGGGATGAAGCAAATCGTGTAAATAACTCGTAATACAAAAGTATTACTTTGTGAGCGACAATGTTAAAGTTGTCAAGCAAAGGAGATTATTATGGACGCACTCACTCTATGGAGCCTAATAGGGTTCTTATTCGCTGCATATGCAGTAATAGCAAATGATTCAGTACAAACTCTCGGTACATGGATGGCATCAAACAATGAGAGATTCAACTATAAAGTATTATGGGGAGCGGCAAGTGCAGTATTACTTGCTACCCTGTGGTATGGTTGGACAGTAAACGGCGGTGACATCAGTTACGGCAGACTAAACAAGATCCCATGGCAAGAGGTACAATGGTATCACGCAGCAGCACCAGGCATACTTGTTATACTAACACGTTATGGCGTGCCTGTATCAACTAGCTTCTTGGTACTAAGTGCTTTCGCAAGTACATTTGTATTAGAGAAGATGCTTATGAAAAGTATAATGGGCTACGGCATTGCGGCACTGTTCGCATACGGAGCATGGTACTTAATAAGTAGATGGATGGATGAAACTACTCCAGTCAAAGAATCACACAAAGATTATTGGCGCATTGCACAATGGTTTGCAACAGGAGGCTTGTGGTGGACTTGGTTGTCACATGACATGGCCAACATTGCAGTGTTCCTTCCACGTGAAGTTCCACTAGACCTAATGTATTTGATTAGTGTAGTATTTGTAGTTGGCTTGTTCTTTATGTTTAGAGAACGAGGTGGCAAGATACAAGAGATTGTATTAGAAAAACACAACACAAGATACGTAAGGTCAGCAACGCTGATTGATCTATTCTATTGGTTGTGCTTGTACTTCTTCAAAGAGCTAAACGATATACCTATGAGTACAACTTGGGTGTTTGTTGGTATGCTAGCAGGTAGAGAACTTGCTATTGCCAGCTTCACAGGTAAGCGTAAGTTCAAGAGTGTATTTCCGCTAGTAGCAAGAGACTTTCAGAAGATGATGATTGGTCTAGGTGCCTCAGTGGCTATTGTTCTAACAATACATTATGTACTAGTACCAAACGGTTACTAAATAATAGAGATACACAGAAAGTAGATCTAATACAATATGGGTAATTACGATTGTATCCTTCCTTGGAATCATGTGAGAGTATGGCAAACAGGCAAAATCTGGCCATGCTGTCAATTCCAAGGAAGTGATGTACCAGATGATTTAAATCTTGAAAACGGTGATTTTATGAATCATCCGTTTATGCAAGATATCAGACAGCGTATGTTAGAGGATAAACCAGTCAAGGGCTGTAGTCGTTGTTATAGACTAGAGCGTGAAACTGGCACCAGTATGAGGAAAGATGTTAACACAGGAATCTTTGGCGGAATCGGAGACGGAAAACATTTTGCTCCTATTAGTGCCGACAGTGAAAGTAAATTACGTTTCTTAGAACTTAGTTTAAGTAATGCATGTAATAATAGTTGTAGAATGTGTGGACCGGAGCTGAGCACACATTGGTACAAAGATGCGAAAAAAATGGGGATGCCGATACCTAAAGGTATACAGTATAATCCACTAAACAAAACTGATCTTAGCGAGTTACGCTACTTAAAATTGTTAGGCGGCGAACCGCTATTACACGAAAAAGAAGTTAACAACATATTAGATCGTTGTAACTTACAAGAACTTAGTTTAATGTTGATTACAAATACAACTGTTAGACCAACACCTGCAACAATTGAAAGATTCAAGAAATTAAAGAACCTTACAATTACACTGAGTATCGATGCATACGGAACGTTGAATAACTTTTTGCGCACTGGTAGTGATTGGGAACAGGTGTTAGAAAATTTGCATTGGTTCAAAGATCAAGGTTTCGCAAAAATAACAGTACATGGCGTAATAACTATATACAACATTAATTGCTTTATGCAACTACATGAATATTGTCGAGACGTTGTGGGAGTGTACAACAACTTTATGGTGATCGAAGGTCCTGAATATATGAGACCAAGACATTTGCCGCAACCAGTAAAGCAAGTGTTGATTGATCGTTACGAATCATTTCCACAAAAAACATCTTTCATAAAGGATGCAATATATGAGCTTAAACAACCAGGTAACTGGAACACATTTGTTCAAATGGACCAACTGTTAAATGGAGTTAGGAACGAAACCTTTAAAACCTACAACCCCGAACTTGCTAGTTTACTCATTGACAATGAATAATAAAGAAAGGTTGACACCAGCTGTAGCTTGTGTTAGTATATACTATGTTTTTAAATGTAGAGAATCTTAATGTAGAGCAACTATTAGAAAAACAAATCGAGTTGCGACAAAAATTACACCAGGCTCACCGAATGAATATGACAGGGCCTGCTGCACAAATACAAAATATGATAGAACAAATTGGTATAGAAATACAATCCAAAAGTCAAATACAAGCTCTGGACAAAGAGCGTGAACGTAAAATTGAAGATGGCAAAGACCCCGACGACGATGTGTTAAATATAGGATGAAGATGACAGAACTTAACGAAATAGTAGTCAACGAAAATGATCTTGTGGAAGGATTATTACAAGGCAAAAGTACCAAGTATGTAATAACCAAAGACACAGATAAAGTAGATAGCTACAATCATTTTTGTACACTGTTTAAGTTTGACAATCAAATTGACTATGATACACCTGCTGCCACTAATGATAAGTATAGTTATAAAAATGCTGACAATTGGTTAATGCCAGAAGAATATAAGAACCTTGACCTAGATGCGTGGCTTGCTGCTAAAGTAATGGAGAAGAGTCAGACAGTTTCGTTTGAACATATTCTTCTTACTAATGAGTGGAAACGAGTATGTGAAGAACTTGAAGAATTTAAACAACGAGAAATGTTTCCAATGTTAAAGTTTCTAGTATATATGGTAGCTGAATTAAAACACAACAACATATTGTGGGGCGTCGGCAGAGGATCTAGCGTATCAAGCTACATATTGTATCTAATAGGTGTGCATAAGATTGATAGTGTTAAATACAATTTGGATTATAAGGAATTTCTAAGATGAGTAGAAAAATTAGAACTGCTCGCGGTGCAATGATTGACATGGCGGCTATGGCTACTAAACACGAAGATACGAGAGCAGTGGGCAATGTTCCAATGAATGCCAAAGGTGATAGACTCAATGGTGACGGCACAATTAAGATGAAAGCTGAAGACATTGCAATAGCACATCATAATGCAACTGTCCCTCCACAGCAACAACCACTTAGTAATACTAAACCAATTGTTGCTGAAAAGCCTAAAACCCCAACAAAGAAACAAATGCCCGAAGATCCTGTGATGCCAGACTTAGAAGAACAGTTCACACAAGAACCAGAGGCGATTAGTAAGATTACTAGAACTAGACAAGACGGCACAAAGTATGTTGAGATCGAATACGATGACGGTAGTATAGAAACTATTGAAGTTAAATTAGACGAGGAATAATGCCTAATATATCTATAAAGACCACCCCAACTGGTCGATCACCTGAGAACAAATACTTCTTTGGTGAAGAAACAAAGCATCTAGATTTATCAAGACCCAAATACAATAAAATTGGCAAGCAAGCTGACTACGATCAATTCCATGCAGATATGAGTAACAGAACGGATTACGACTACGACTTAGAATTTACAAGTGTAGGTATCCGTTTTCGTGTATGTACAAATGACCAAAGACATGCACAATTTGTGCGTAATATGTTTACAGTAGAGAACAAAGGTAGACCAGTCGACTTTACAATACTGCACAGCACATCGTTAGACATACCAGAACCTAAAATCTATGTACATCTTGACAAACGAGAGATGCTTATCGCAGGCACAACATTCCTGGGTGAGATTAAAAAAGGTGTGTTTGGTATTATTAGTTTTATATTACCAGAATCTGGAATAATGCCTATGCATTGTAGTGCATTCACATATAACGACACAACCAATCTAATGTTTGGGCTCAGTGGTACAGGTAAAACTACATTAAGCAGTGATCCAGATTTCAATTTAATTGGCGACGACGAGATTGCATGGGAACAATATGGCATTGAAATGATCGAAACTGGTTGTTATGCTAAGAGTGAAGGACTAAGTCCTGAAACACACAAAACAATTTTCGATGCAGTTGAGTTAGCACGTAAGCGTAATACACTGGTAGTAGAAAACCCAGGTGTGCCAAACGCTAGACTGAGTTATCCCATCGACTGTGTAGAAAACGCACACAGACTAGAACGTAAGTTTGATCATCCAACCAATATTTTCTTTTTAACAATGGATGCCAAAGGTGTATTTCCTCCTGTGAGTAAAATTACAAACGAAACAATTAGACGTTTCTTTGAAACAGGATACACTAGCCAAATGCCAGGTACAGAAGCAGGTGACAACGAAATTAAACCATTGTTTAGTCCTTGCTATGGCTCGCCATTTATGCCAAGAGCAATAAGTGAATACAGCAACTTGCTGATGCAAAAAGTACACGCCAATAACTGTAATGTATATTTAATTAATACAGGAATGGACAGTGACGGTGTACGTTTTCCTCTAGACTTTACTAGGAAATGTGTTAAAGTAGCTATTAACGAAGGTGCTACCGATAATAGTAGCACATGTCTACAAACATTAGAACAATTAATCAAGGAGTAATTGATGAAAAATATTAAAGCAATTAGACATAGTGTGCTTGCTTTTTTTGTTAATCCGCCAGGTATGGGGAAAACAAAAGGCGGACTTATTACACTAGACGATAACGGAAGTGAAACAGGAATTAAAACACGGTTCTTTGAAATTCATAGTGTTGGTAGCGATAATGCTGTTAGCAATGATGTGAAAACCGGAGATATTGTTGCTGTAGCGCACGGACGTTGGAGCAGAGGATTTGATGTAGATCATCCAGAAGGCAAGAAAATGTACGCACTAGATCCAAAAGATATTATGGGTATATGGGATGGACCTAGAGAAGCATTAGAACATTCTCATCTAAAAGCAAAAGCAAAGTTTGGATGACCATGAATAATGTAATAAACTTTTCAACAAATATTTCGTATAAAGTACTTTTTAATTTACCCGATGACAAAGTAATTGAAGTTCATAAAACTGCACAAGATAATTTTGATTTAGAAATATCACAAGGCAAAGGCGTTGCTTATATTAGAGCCTCAGGTAAAAAGAGTGCTGCTAATAAAATTCAAAAAGTCTTTCCAAGTGCAGAGATAATAGAAGCAACACCAATATGACATTCAGTGCGCATCTGGAATATATATTTCATATCACCTGTGAGAACTGTAAATGCTATTTTAGCTATGCAGTAATGCAAAAGAAGTTTAGAATGGACAGAGGTGAATGGTTTTGTCCCAAGTGCGGTCAAAAGGGCATGGTTAAGGTTGAAGAAGAGGTATAACAATTTTAAACTTTGGTATACTCATTTACGTGCAGAAGGAATTCGCATGTATGGACAAGATCAAAGTAGAATGCCACTGTATGCGAGATACAGTAAATGGAATTGTTTTTGGTGGGCCCTGAGTAACAGTAACACTCATAACGTAGACGGAACGTACTTTAAATATGATTAAAATTGGTATTAATGGATTCGGCAGAATCGGACGTTGTGTAGCAAGACACATAATGGATCAACGCAGTGATATGCAAGTGGTACAAATTAATGCTACGGGCGGCAGAGATACTAATATGCACTTGTTAAAGTTCGACAGTGTGCATGGTAGATATCTAGGTGATATACATGATCCTATAGTTTGGACTGAAGAACGTGATATCGAAAAGATTAGATGGGAAGACGTTGATGTTGTATTAGAATGCACAGGTGCATACAACAATGGACTAAAGTGTATCAATCATACAATTAATGGCGCTCGTAAAGTTGTTATCAGCGCACCTGCTAAAGAATGTAAACGAACAGTTGTTTACGGAGTCAACCACACAGACATCGAACGTACTGAGCATGTGGTGAGTAATGCAAGTTGTACTACAAATTGTCTTGCTCCTCTTGTTAAAGTATTAGATGAAGCATTTACTATTGTAAATGGTCAAATGACAACCATACACAGTTATACAGGCGACCAAGCTACTATAGACAAAAAGCACAAAGATCCATACAGAGCAAGAGCAGGAGGTGTTAACATTATTCCTACCAGCACTGGTGCCGCAAGTGCGCTTAGTCTAGTATATCCAAAAATGACTAACAAAATCAAAGGCAGTAGCATTAGAGTGCCAACACCAAACGTGAGTTGTATAGATCTTACTGTGCAAGTTGAAATGGAAGTTAGCGAGGACACTGTTAATCGTGCTGTAGAAGATAGTTTAACATCTGGTATGCGTGATATTATTGGATATGAAACACTACCACTAGTAAGCAGTGACTTTAACACAACAACAGAAAGTTGCATCTTTGCCCCAGACCAAACAAGAGTAGTTGATAACCATTTGGTTCGTGTGCTAGCATGGTATGACAATGAATGGGCGTTTAGTTGTAGAATGGCAGATGTTGCTGCACACATGTCAAAAATGATATAAAGTAATAGAGGACTACAATGTCGAGATTACAGAAAGTTAGTTTAAAAAAATTTCTTGATGATGACAAATATGTCGATGAAATGATTGACAGAAACCCACAATACATGTTACAATTAGAAAAAATTATAGAGGATAGTACAAGTGAAAGACATTTGGGTAGAAAAGTATCGTCCAAAAACAGTTGACGAATACGTATTTAAAGATAATGCACAAAAGCATCAAGTGAAAAGTTGGATCACCGATGGCGGTATCCCGCACTTGCTGTTTAGTGGTAGTGCTGGCACAGGCAAGACCACACTAGCAAAAGTTCTTATTAATGACCTGGGTGTACAGGAAGCTGACGTACTATTAATTAACGCTAGTCGAGACAACGGTGTTGATCTAATTAGACGCAAGATCACAAACTTTAGTGAAACTATGCCTTGGGGAGATTACAAAGTAATCTTACTTGATGAGGCTGACTATATCAGTGCAGAAGGACAAGCAGCTCTGCGTGGTGTTATGGAACAGTATCATATGAGTGTGCGTTTTATTCTCACATGTAACTATCCCAACAAGATTATTCCAGCACTGCACAGTCGTTGCCAAGGCTTTCACATTACTAGTTTAGATACAACAGAATTTACTGCAAGGGTTGCAGAGATCTTGTTGGAAAACAATGTAACATTTGAGCTTGATACACTGGACAGTTTTGTTCGTGCAACATATCCAGACTTGCGTAAAACTATCAACAGCGTACAGATGGCAGTGGTTGACGGTGAACTTAAACCTGCAGAACAAAGTGATGTTGACACAGGCTGGCGTATCAAAATGGTTGAACTGTTTAAAGCAGGACAGATACGTGAAGCCCGCAAACTTATTATTGCAAACTGTAGAGCTGATGAGTATGAAGAGATTTATCGTTGGTTATATCGTAATGTGGAGTTCTTTGGAGACACAGAGGACAAGCAAGACCAAGCAGTAGTTGTAATTAAAAATGGTATAGTTACGCACACACAGGTTGCTGATGTAGAAATCAATCTTAGTGCAACATTAATTGAACTCAACAACTTATAAAATACCCTGTTTACACTAAATACTAGTGCAGACAGAGGAGTACTTTATGGGCGATGCGTTTAAATTAATCGCAGACGTTGGCTTTCCAATTGCAGCGGCAGGCGCTAGCGGCTACTTAGTTTTCCTCACAATTAAATTTATCCTTGACGGAGTTACAGGCAGTGTACAAACACTAGCAGGAATCATTAAAAGTCTAGACAATCGTGTACAGACAATGAACAATGACCTTGTAAAGATTGATGCACTAATGAGTCATGCATTAGGAGTGAGACCCAATGTAGACAGAATTGCTGCTAACGAAGGCAAAGATGACGCACGTAAAGACTGAGGAGAGAAATTATGATGTGGGTAGACTATACAATTAACAGCTTGCCAGCTGGCAAAGGCTTCACAGTTCAAGGCGACTGGCCCGGAGAAGTAATGGGCAAGGCGTCAGATGGCAAACAAAAAGAAAACTATCTTTACAAACCAGGCGACCGTTTTATTGTAAACGAAAGTGGATGGTTAATTAGATGCAATCCTGAGGATGAAGCCGAACGAGCTCAGGAAGCGTAATGAGTCAATTTGCTGACTGGGTTAACCAGTATGGCTTTCCTATTGTAGCCGCAGTAGGACTAGGTTATTTCATATACTATATTTGGGTATGGGCAACTACCAAAGTGA
>JACKZZ010002976.1_pt1 | contig 23290 bp, 5 predicted proteins | sample 8027871 | NCBI WGS metagenome assembly JACKZZ01 (sample SAMN15724774, study PRJNA655200) | protist metagenome | isolation source: fluorescence activated cell sorting (FACS) single amplified genomes of... | place: USA: West Boothbay Harbor, Gulf of Maine | collected 2000-07-19 | reverse complement strand
ATCTTGTAGGTCTTTATGACGACGAGGAAGAAAAACGAAGTAATTGTAGTGACATTATTAGGAGAGCGAGTAACACACCATTGAACATGACCAAACGCGGAGATTTATTGCGAAAAGCAAAAATTTTTAAAACTTTTATGGAAATTATGGAGGAACATCCATTGTTTGACTTACCGTATGGGGACTCTTTTTTATATTTAAAATCTGTAAGTGGGAGTTCATATGACCTGGATATTATAAATCATGAAAAAATTGATTCTAGTGATTACTATACATTATCGTATGCAGGTATAACACACTTTGTTGGTACAAACTCTGATTTTACACCTTTAGATCAATTTGAAAGAGAACATTATTTGTTTAGCATGATATCCGAAATTCACTTTTTCAATAAATACTGGGAATGGAAAATGTTCTCTGTATGGAGAAAAAATATACGTGCATCAAAAATGAGAAAGGCAACATTCAATTTGAAAAGTAGTTTATTTACATTGCATCCAATATTAGGGCCTTCCTTGGTTGCTGTAAAAGGTGTCATCTTACGCATGCAAAAATGCCGCTTGTATAAAATTAATAAGTCTAACACCTACACACTAGATGAGTTTTGCGACGAACAAATATCACAGGCCAACACGTGTTCGAAAATGTTGGATGAAATGGGCAGGGACATTGCTGAAATAACATTTCAAGCATGCGATAAAACGTTGAAGCAGTTTTTGATTGATAACAACTTTCAAGAAGAAGATGAAGATAATTATGATGGCAGCAATAACAGTAGCAAAGACGATTTTTTCAATGCTGACAATGATACTGCGGTAATAGATGGGGATGAAGATAGTGATAAACATGGTGGAAGATTTGTTAGTTTTACCGAACGTGCTGCTATGCGTACACAATGTAGGCGTTTGGTTAAATTCATTCGATTAGTAGATTTCCACACATTTCAAAAACATCTCCAGTTAGCAATGCTTAGTATCGGTGAATTATTGAAGCATCTTGCTATATTTGACTGTGAAAATGATGAAGAATTCGATAATTCTATAGTCCATGTTATGGAGTTAGAGAATGTTATTACAGATGAAGGAACTGATGGCAACACCGGTATTAATAATGAGGAGAAAGCAAGTAAAAACGAAACGAAGGATGCATCTGTAGAAACGGAACATATGGAAAAAGGAGAAGACGATGATGGAAATGGCAGCATTGTTCCGTTATTTATGGTAGAAATGGATTACGAAACAGAACATGGTGGAGTTTTAAAGTTTATGCCGCATTCCGATATGTTCAAAACAAGGGTTGAAAGCATTATTTTTGATGGTTTAAAAGTTGTAAACACGCCGCAACGATTGTTATTGCACGATTCGTTTAAATTATTTGTCCAACCCACAGTTGATGAATTTGGAAAATTTGGCGATGGGATCGACGTTGAGATGATGCTACTAGAGGAAAATAAATTCACCTCCATGTTGGATAGTATAGGCGAGCGCATGGCCAGTGCATTTGAAAACGCGGAAGTTGGTGCACAAAAATTACGACCATTTTTATCCGTATTCTTACGAAATTTAGCAACTTTAGCAAACCTTACCATGGAAAATTATAAAGACAAATCACATGCAGAATACCGTCAGCTGATAGATGTACATCAAGAACACAAGGAATTATTTAAAACAATACCTATTTCCCAAAGAGTTGGTTTCATTATGATAAATAGCGAAGATTTGAAACGTGCGTTGACTCCAAGTCCACAACGGTGTTTAGACGCAATAGGAATATTATTGCCTCAAATTGCGTCGGAAAAAAACAAGTCGTTATTAAAATATGTCAATAAATGCCATGAAGTTGTTGCTCATAATCCATACAGCACAGATGAATTCGTACATTTAGCAAAATTTTTAGTAAAATTTGAAAAAGAACATGATGAACTTGACAACAAATATTTCTTTTTGACTGAATTTTATCGTATATTAGATGAATATGAAGTGCATGTAAGTGATGAAGAACATAATGCACATGTCATGTTGGTGCAAGCTACAAGTGCACTGAAAGATGCATTGTCATATAGCGAAGAAGCGGACAAAGAACGGCGGGATAGATATTCAAAAGAATTAACCCGTGACATTCCAAAATTAAAAAAAGTTGTCGAAGACACCAAGAAACTTTTACAAGATGAACGTATTAGTAATCCTGCTGCTAAAATAATGGAAGTTCGCGAGTATCTTGACTCAATCCAAATTAATACAGATGAAATAGAAAATTTATCTATAAAATATCTTGACCAACAAAAAGTTCTGGGTTTAGCTTCTGCAACATGGGAAGACATTGAAGAGTTAAAAGAGGAGCTAATGATTAAAACAAAATTATGGACCACTAAGGCTCAATGGATTCAAAGCTCCACAACTTGGGTAACAGCTGCATACGATGAGATTGACATTGATGAAGTTATGAAACAAATGAATGGGTATAGAAAGACCTGCCAACAATGCGAATATAGCTTACCTGAAAACAAGGTAGTGCCTCAGTTGAAACAAGAAGTCAATGACTTTTATTTGACGATTCCGGTATTAGGCAATATTAGAAATCCAGCATTACGGGAAAGGCACTGGGAAAACATTCATGAAATTATTGGTTTTGATATACCGAATATAGAAGAGGAATTAACATTAGGGCAACTGATGGATCGCGATATTAAGAGATTTGCGGATGATTTGGATGAAATATCTTCAACTGCAACTAATGAGACTAGTCTTGAACGTATGCTAGATAAATTAAGCAAAATATGGAAAAAATTAGAATTTGAAGTCTTGCCTTACAAAGAAAAGAAAAATGTATACATCATTGGAAGTGTTGATGACATCATAACACAATTAGATGATTCCTTAGTCACCATTAGTACATTATTAGGCTCTAGATTTGTAAAACCTATTAAGACTCAAGTTGAAGATTGGCAAGCTAAATTGTCGAAATTCCAAGATACATTAGATGCCTGGATAGAATTGCAACGTAGTTGGGCGTATTTGGAAAATATTTTCAGTGGCCCAGACATAGCAAAACAATTACCAAATGAAGATCGATTGTTTCAAATTGTTGATAAATTTTACCGTGAATTAATGAAATCTTGCTTTACCATGCCAAATTGTATCGAAATTGGTACCAGATTAGGTTTGAGAGAGAAAATGCTAGATCACAGCAAAACGTTGGATAAAGTGCAAGTTGCTTTAGAACTATTTTTAGAGAAAAAGCGAAGCAGGTTTCCACGTTTCTTCTTCTTATCAAATGACGAGCTATTAGAAGTGCTAGGTCAAGCAAAAGACCCTCGTGCAATACAACCTCATATGACAAAGTGTTTCGATGCCATAAAGTCATTGGAATTTGGGGATCAAACATCTGGTGCTATTGACATATATGCCATGATATCTCCGAAAGGAGAAAGAGTGGAATTGGGGAAAAATTTAAAAGCGCGCGGTCCTGTAGAAGAGTGGCTACTCGAAGTTGAAGAGAGTATGCAAAAGTCATTAGCTGATTTAATGCGTGAAGGCATTCAAAGTTATGGTGAATATGAAAGGCAAGAATGGATCACAAAATGCAAAGGTCAAATCGTTGCCGTTGTAACACAAATTATGTGGAGTCGTGGTTGTGAAAAGGCATTGAGAGCAAATTATGTTTCAACAGCCATGCAAGCGTGGTTAAATGTTAATTTGAAGCAATTGTCAACATTAACAATGTTAGTTCGTGGGAAATTATCAAAATTACAACGTCGGGTCATCGTAGCACTATGCACGGTTGATGTTCATGCGAGAGATATTGTGCAAGACATTTTAGATTCAAACGTTCAATCGACTGAAGACTTTAAATGGCAACAGCAATTACGTTCCTATTGGATCGATGAAACGAAAGAATTGGTAATCCGTCAGTCGACTTCGAATATACCGTATGGTTATGAATATATGGGCTGTACATCTCGCTTAGTAATTACGCCATTAACTGATAGATGCTGGATGACTATCACTGGAGCATTACATTTGAAATTAGGCGCTAGTCCAGCAGGACCTGCGGGTACTGGCAAAACGGAAAGCAGTAAAGATTTAGCAAAGGCATTAGGTATTGTATGCATTGTATTCAATTGTAGTGATCAAATAGATTGCAAACAAACATCAAAATTGTTTCGCGGCTTGGCGCAACAAGGAGCATGGACTTGTTTAGATGAGTTTAATCGCATTGACATTGAAGTTCTAAGTGTTGTAGCGCAACAATTGTTAATATTAAGGCAAGGGCGTTTGACTGGTACTGGTCTAGTTACTTTTGATGGGCAAGAAGACATGCCTGTAAAGGAAATGCATGTTATTATTACGATGAATCCTGGATATGCTGGACGTACTCCGTTGCCAGACAATCTAAAAGTGTTGTTCCGACCTGTGGCAATGATGGTTCCTGATTACGCACTAATTGCTGAAATTATGTTATTTGCAGAAGGTTTTGATGGGGCAACAAAATTATCAAAAAAATTGTGGGATTCGTACAAATTATCTTCGGAGCAGTTGTCACAGCAACGTCATTACGATTATGGCTTGCGCGCCGTTAAGTCTGTCCTTGTCATGGCAGGAGCATCAAAACGTGCCAATCCAACAATGAGCGAAGAGGCTGTTCTAATCAAAGCGATGCGTGATTCAAATTTACCAAAATTCTTGGCTGCAGACCTACCGCTTTACCGCGCTATATTACGAGATTTATTCCCTGGTGTTGAAGTTCCTAATAATAAGAATATTGAACTAGAAAATGAGCTTCTTGAACAAACTGAAGCTTCCGGTTTGCAAAAAGTTCCTGGCTTCATCAAAAAAGTTGTTGAGGTCTTTGACATGTTTAATGTTCGTTTCGGTGCGTGTATTGTAGGACCTGCTGGTTCTGGAAAAAGTTCTATTATAAAAGTTTTGCGAACTTCTTTATCCTCTTTATTCAAAGGTGGTATGGTACATGATGCCATCAAATTGACGGAGACATTTGTAATGAATCCAAAAGCAATTACTATGGGAGAATTATATGGTGAATATAACCTACTTTCACAAGAATGGACTGATGGCTTAGGAAGTGGCATTATGCGAAATTGCATGCGTCTAGCAAACGATATTCCTGACGTAATTCGATGGTGTATATTTGATGGCCCTATTGATGCGGTGTGGATTGAAAACATGAACACTGTCTTGGATGACAATTGTATGTTGTGTCTTGCTAATGGCGAGCGTATCAAGTTAAACTGGAGCATGAGAATGCTGTTTGAGGTGCAAGATTTAGATGAAGCTTCACCTGCGACTGTTTCCAGGTTAGGTGTAATATATGTTCCACCAACAGCAGTTGATTGGCACCCTTTGGTATCTTCATGGCTTCAACGAGTTTTTCCCAGAGACGATAGAACTGAAGTTGACAAATATTTAAATATTCGAGAAATACTCGAAAAAAGATTCAGTACCTTAATTCAACCGTGCCTGGAATTTAGACAGAAAAATTGCAAAGAGCCTGTTGTAACATCAAATTTCACTGCAGTCAATAGTTTACTGTCTTTAATGGAATCTATCCTTGTGTGGGATGGTGGGGAGCAACTAAATGGTTCACATGACGCCATAGATTGGGCAAAAAAGACACCAGAGAATCAAGCTAAGACAATCGACAAATTATTTGGTTTCTGTATGTTGTGGTCCATTGGTGCAACAGTTTGTTCCGATGACATGGAAAAGTTTGATATATTTTTAGGTGATTTATACGAAAAATTTGAATGTGAGGACTCGCTACCAGGGTTAGGTAGAGTTTCTGTATGGGATGTTTACTTTGATGGGAAAAGTGAGGGGACTGAAGTGTTTAAAAAATGGAAAAATATTGTCAAAACATTTACTTACGATCCCAAATTGCCATATTTTGACTTGGTTGTACCAACAGTTGATACAACTCGATATTCTTACTTGATGGAATCTCTTATTCGAAATATGTCGCCTGTTTTCTTTACTGGTGTAACAGGCACTGGGAAAACCGCTATAGCAACTACATTGTACGAGAAACTAAATCATGCGCCTGTAAGTGATACTGATTTTACATCCGCATGCATTATATTGAATTTTTCAGCCCAAACGTCAAGCTTCGTAACACAGAATACAATCGAAAGTGGACTTGAAAGAAAGCGTAAAGATTTACTAGGACCGCCAAGAGGTAGTAATATTATGACCGTTTTTGTTGATGACGTAAACATGCCAGAAGTTGAAGAGTATGGCGCACAAGCACCGATTGAATTAATGCGGCAACTAATTGATTCCAGGGGATTTTATGAACGCGAAGAATGGTTATGGAGAAATATTGAAAACACTGTAGTGTGTGCATCTGCAGCTCCACCAGGTGGTGGTAGGGCGGTTCTCACACCACGCTTTGTCCGTCACTTCAACGTATTTTGTATCCCAAATGCATCGCATGAAGTAATGAAAAGTATTTTTACATCAATTGTTGAAGGTTTCTTAGAAAGTAACACGTTTAGTGCAGATGTAAAGTTGTTGTCGGATGGTCTAGTTGGTGCAACAATAGATTTATATACAAGAATATGCCTTGATTTGCTGCCTACGCCCGCAAAAATTCATTACCAGTTTAATTTACGCGATGTCTCGAAAGTTTTTCAGGGCATTTTGATGGTTGGTCCAAAAGAGTGTAATGAAGCTTCAACTACTGCTCGTCTATGGCTTCATGAGGCTTCACGTGTATTTTCAGACCGCTTGATTAATGAAGAAGACCGGACATGGTTCAAACAAACCTCTGTAGAAATGTTACGTAGGTATATGGGAGGTGCTGCACCGAAAGAAGGTTGGGAAATAGATTTGTTGTTTGGTGCAGAACCGGTTATTTTTGGGCATTATATGCGACCTGGTGCGGCAACAATTAAGTATGAAGAAGCTGATAATATAAAAAAAGTTGGTAAAATATTCACTGACTTTTTAATTGAATTTAACGATCCATCAAATAAAAATACAACTATGGATCTGGTATTTTTCAAGGATGCAATAGAGCATATTTCGAGGATTGCTCGAATTCTCAGACAACCTCGTGGTAATGCGATGTTAGTAGGGCAAGGTGGCAGTGGTAAACAGAGTCTAACGAAGTTAGGGTGTGTTGTTTCTGGCGCAGTATTTACCCAGATTGAACTGACTCAATCATTTGGAGTAAGCGAATTCAGAGATGCTATTAAAGGCATGATGGAAATGTCAGGAGTAAAACGTGTGCCGGTGGCATTTACTCTTACAGATGCACAAATCGTTGATGAAACCTTTTTAGAAGATATTTCTTCAATGTTGAATAGTGGTGAAATTCCAAATTTATGGGCCTCTGATGAATGGGAAAAAATTATTGTTTCAATGGGGCCTGTATGTAAAGACCTTGGAGTTGATGAAACTAGGAAAAACTGTATCAAATATTTTATTAACTTAGTCAGGGAAAATTTGCATGTTGTGTTGTGCATGTCCCCTGTTGGTGATACACTTCGGAAGCGTTGTTTACAATTTCCCTCTTTAATTAATTGCTGTACAATAGATTGGTACACAAAATGGCCCGAAGAAGGATTGCAAACAGTTGCGGCAACTTATTATAAAAAACTTGATTTACCGGAGGATATATATTATAAATTAGTTGAAGCATCAGTAAAGGTGCACCAACTAGCAGATAAAAGTGCAGCTGATTTTTACAATGACACTCGTAGAAATGTATACATTACCCCTTGTTCCTATTTAGATTTACTACAACTATACAAAAGTTTGTTGGGAGAAAAAGATTTGCAAATTAAGTCAAGAATTGATACATTGACTATTGGGTGCACAAAATTAGATGAAACTAATGCAACAGTCGCACAATTACAAATAGATTTAAAAGAATTACAACCTGTTTTGAAACAAAAGAGCATTGAGGCAGAAGAATTATTGAAAGTAGTAGCAGTTGAAAAGGCTGATGCAGAAGAATTGCGTTTGAAGGTTGAAGCGGATGAGCAAGTGGTAAAAGCGCAGGCAGACGAAGTCCAAGCTATTGCTGACGATGCACAGAAAGATTTAGACAAAGCTTTGCCAGCATTAGCCGGTGCTGTCAAAGCTCTAAAAGCTTTAGACAAAAAAGATATACAAGAAATTAAATCATTTACCAATCCACCAAAACAAGTTGCTTTTGTCATGGAAGCGGTATGTTTGCTTTTAGGGCAAAAAACGACGTGGGATGTTGCAAAAAAAGTATTAGGCATGATGGATTTCTTGTCGCAGCTACAAAATTATGATAAAGATAATATTGACCCGAAAATTTTAAAAAAAATAGGAAAATACGTTGTACATGAAGACATGCAAGTTGAAAAAGTTGCAAAGATAAGCTCTGCAGCAAAATCATTGTGTATGTGGGTTCACGCTATGAATACGTACTCTATTGTTGCAAAAGAGGTGGAACCAAAAAAGAGGCGATTAGAGGAGATGAATAAGAAATTAGATACAGCAAATGCAATTTTAGCAGAGAAAAAGGCTGCGTCTGACGCAGTTGCAAAAAAAGTTAAAGAATTGCAAGATCAATGTGATGAAACAACAGCTGAGAAAAAGCAGTTAGAAGAAGATACAAAGTTGACCCGCGATCGTTTATTAAGAGCAACTAAACTAACTAGTGGTCTTGCAGATGAACAAGTCCGCTGGGAAGAAGACAAAAAAGATCTTATACGACGTGTGCCAAATATGTATGGGGACATGTTTTTATCAGCCGCGTCAATTGCTTACCTCGGGCCATTTACGGGCGTTTACCGTGATCGAATGGTTGGTGCATGGGTGGATGTTGTTGAGAAATTACAAATACCGAATTCCGGGGCTGATGAAAGCGACGATAATAAGGATGGTAATGGCAGTGGTAGTGCAGGAAGAGAAAATGATGAAAAAGCCAAGGTGCTGACAAAACAAGTTTTACAGCAACTAATTGATCGAGCTGCTTCGCGAGGTGGAAAAGCTTCAGTGAAAATGGCATTTCAAGATTTGGATGTAAATGGGGATGGTCAGATTGAACCAGATGAATTTCAAGAGGGCTTAATGCGCCTAGAGGTCCAATTAAACGAAGCAGATTTACAGCGCGTCTTTAAATATATTGATGTGGACGGTAGTGGTACACTAGAGCTAGAAGAGTTTGAGGAAGTGTTGGCTGAACACAGGGCTCTTTTTTCTCTTTCTAATACACTTGGAAATCCTGTCAAAATTTTAGACTGGCAAATAAATGGGTTACCAACTGATTCCGTCTCCACTGAAAATGCCATTAAAGTAATGCGAAGCAAGCGGTGGCCATTGATGATTGATCCGCAGGGTCAAGCAAATAGATGGATACGAAATATAGAAGCTAAATCTAAAATTATATGTGTGAAAGACAATGACATCAAATTAGCAAGGAAAGTTGAAAGTGCATTACGCATGGGACAGCCATTAATGGTAGAGGATGTTGGAGAAACTTTAAGGCCAGCAATTGGCCCTGTTCTGCTAAAGCCAGACTGGTCTAGTATCCGTAAATCTCCTCTGGTTCGTATTGGTGATCAAGAAATTGAATTTCATAAAGATTTTAGGTTATATATAACTACAAAATTACCGAATCCTCATTACACCCCAGCAACATGTATTAAAGTTTTAGTAATTAATTTTACTGTAACAACAGCCGGTTTGCAAGAACAATTACTTGGTGATGTGGTTCGAAACGAGCGTCCAGATTTAGAGAAACGTAAACGTCAGCTAGTTTTAAGTATGTCAGAAGATAAAAAACAGTTAAGCGTTATTGAAGCCAAAATTCTAAGAACTTTATCTACCGCCGAAGGCAATATTCTAGATAACAAAAGCTTAATAGCTACACTCGGAGAAGCTAAAACAACATCAGCTTTAATTCAAAAGCGTGTAGTTGATTCAGAGAAAGCTGAGCAAGAAATTAATGCGGCCCGCTCCAACTATGTTCCTGTAGCTGCGAGAGGCTCTATATTATATTTTGTTATAGCAAGTTTAGCAATTATCGATCCTATGTACCAATTTTCACTAGATTATTTCCAACGTGTTTTCCGGATGTGTGTCAAAGATGCGGGGCGATCAACTGATTTAAAGGTTCGTTTAAAGAATTTAATCACATATCAGACGGAGGTCATATATGAAAATATTTGTCGTGGTTTATTTGAACGTCACAAAATAATATTTGCATTAGTTATATGCATGAAAATTGTTATGGCAGACAATTTAGTATCGGACGATGAATATGATATATTTATGAAAGGTCCTGGGGTTATGAACAGAGAGATTCAACCAGAAAATCCAGAACCACAGTACTTTACGGCTATGCAATGGGATTTTGTATGCAAATTGAATGATCAAATACCAGCATATGAAGGCCTTGTTGAAGACTTAAGGAGTAATTGTTGTGAGTGGAAAAAATGGATAGAAGAAAAATTGCCACATACTGTCGATATACCATCAGAAAAATTTGGAAAAGGTAAATTAAGCAAAATGCAAATTTTGTTGCTCGTAAGAGCATTTTGTGATGACAAAGTGACATTTGCCACTAAAGACTTTATTGGGCATAGTATTGGGGATAAATTTACTGAAGCAACAGCTGGAACAATGGGACAAATTGAGGCAGACATGGATTCTCGCACACCGTGTGTCTTTATTCTATCTGCTGGTGCTGATCCAACAAATATATTGTTACAATATGCAAAGGCAAAAAATTACTTTGAAAAATTGCATGTTATATCACTTGGTCAAGGTCAAGGGCCAAAAGCACGTGCGTTAATTGAACAATGTTTAGAGAACGGTCATTGGGTGTTGCTACAAAATTGTCATTTAGCAAAGAGTTGGATGCCTAATCTGGAAAGAATCGTATCTGGCATTGCTGAATCGCCAAAACCAGGTGCTCTTGATTTCAGATTATTTTTAACTTCTATGCCCGTATCATATTTCCCTGTAACCGTATTGCAAAACAGTTTGAAAATGACAAATGAGGCCCCTGAGGGCATGCGTAACAACATGTTACGATCGTATAATCAAATTGTGCCATCAGACGGAGATGACATACCATCCAATTTACATTTTGAAAAGTCATTAAAACCAGTGGAGTACAAAAAACTACTGTTTTCATTAGTGTACTTTCACAGTATTGTCCAAGAAAGGCGTAAATTTGGTGCTTTAGGTTGGAACATTCGATATGAATTTAATGACAGCGATCTTGAAACAAGTATAGCGGTACTGCGATTATTTTTAGATGGGCAAGATGTTATACCATGGGATGCAATGAATTATGTTACTGGGAATATTAATTATGGGGGGCGTGTCACAGATGACTGGGATAGAAGATCATTGATGTGCATTATGAAAAAATTTTACAATGAATCTATTTTAGCTACTGATAAAAAGGTTATGTTATCTCATGCAAGTGATAAATACTTTGTTCCTAAAACTGGTAATTTTGAATCATATAAAGATTATATTAAGAGTTTGCCATTAACTGATGAGCCTGCTATATTTGGTATGCATTCTAATGCAGCTATAACATTTCAGAAAAAACAAACTAAACTGTTGTTGTCAACACTATTAACCATAGAAGCCGTTGGTGGTGAAGGAGGAGGAAATGTTGCTGCGCAAGACGTGGTAGTGCAAGAAATGGCCATTACAATCACATCAAATCTTCCCCGTAATTTAATGAAAGAGGATGCGGGAAGAGGGGTATTCAAAGTAAATGAAGAAACCCAACTTATGTCATCTTTAGATACTGTCTTGACGCAAGAAATGGAAAAGTTTAACAAAATGTTAAATCGTATGCGAGATACATTAAAAGAAATTCAAAAGGCAATTAAAGGAGAATCAGTAATGTCGCTAGATTTAGAAAGTATGTATAATAGTTTTGTTATTAATCAAGTGCCGGCATTATGGGCAAATGTAGCGTATCCATCTTTAAAACCTTTAGGATCTTGGATTGAAGACTTGCAAACGCGATTAAAATTTATGTCGGGATGGTTACAAAATGGTGAACCAGAAGTTTTTCCTTTGCCTGCACTCTTTTTCCCACAAGGCTTTTTGACAGGTGTATTACAAACACATGCAAGAAAATGTTTAATTTCAATCAATAGTTTGAAATTTTCTTTTCGTGTATTAATGCCATCGGAAATTCTACAAATTGAAACAGAGAATATTGTGGTTGGAGATGAAGATGATAACAATGATGTTATAAAAGAAGAAGTAGGCATAGAAGAAGAGCAAGAAAATAATAGAGTAGATAGCATCAAACGTGACGGTGTTTTAGTTAGTGGTTTGTGGATGGAAGGCGTAGCATGGAACGAAGAGAAACAGATGCTGCAAGACTGCAGAAAAGGGGAAATGTTTTCTTTGCTGCCTATAGTACATTTTTTACCAACTGATAATGTTCAATACGAAACTAGAACATATAAATGTCCAGTATATAAGATATCAACACGTCAAGGTCAATTAAGCACAACGGGTATATCAACTAACTTCGTAACTGCAATAGATTTACCAACTGACAAAAGTGAGTCGTTTTGGATTCAACGTGGTGCGGCTGCGCTCTGCTGTTTGGATGATTGATTGTCCATTCTAAGTTAAAATATAAGTTTTTTGTACTCAAGAAGTGTGTATCATGCCAGTATGATATGATAATATCAAGATAATATTTATGCGCGTAACTATAACTTATATATTAATAGTAAGAGCAAGGAATGAAAAGGTACGCAAGAAGAAAGTTCACAAGAAATCGCAACATTTTACAACTCGGAATCTAGACAACACGTATTCTTCTGGGTCATTTTCATATGAATATTAACCCCAAAGGTAGTAAGTTTACTATAGATGTAGATCTAGTCGAAGTAAGTTAAATATATAATAGTATTATAATGAAATATCAATCAATAGAGGATATAAAATTTTATATAACTTAAGAGTATAAATTAATGAGTAAGAGCATATTAATATGATACTTGCAGTTAAAGATCAAGGCATTGCGACTATGTATCAAATATATCAACTGCCTCAACAACTCTTATCGCCACTTTTGCAAGTTCTTTCACCTTCAATTCTAGCCAAGTCAATGACTTTTGCAACTTCTTCATCAAGTTCCACCCAACTTTCTTTAAAATGCTTACCAGAAATAATACGTCGTGCCATGTCCAACTTAGCTTCTTTTGTTTTTGGATGGTTACAAAGGTCTATTGTTTTTGCTTTCGTTAATGTATTATCCGAACACCAGCTTTGACACCATAACCATTCTTGTGGTAAACTGAAAATTGGGATTTGATTTTGTGCATAATTCGGTAAATCCTGGTCAAGATTTGATAATGAATTCGGGTCGCGGCTTAAATTATCATAAATTGCACGCAATTGATCGCCCGCTGCCATTCGACGGAAACGTATTAAGTCAACGACATATAATGCGCTAATATGGTACGGTTTACCTTGTAGATGGTTCTTCCAATAACCTTCTCTCCAAAATTGAAATCCCAATGTTTCTTTCCTACTAGTACAAAATGGAGTATACCCGTATGGTGCCCCTTCTAAATCCATCTCCCATAATTCGCGTAAATCTGCCCGTACTACTTGATCAGCATCTACGGTTATGATTTTTGGTACGTTTAATGGAAAGAGTACATCTAAGAATAAAATTTTATATCCCCAGATAATACGTTGTTTCTCTGTTTGCCTTCGTAGCCAACTTGGCCACTTATATGTTACTAAACCAACGTCAAACCCCATTTCATTGGCCATAAATTGGATAGACTCTTTAAATTGTGGTGAAAGAAAGTTTTCAACCAACCAAAACTTTATTGGCCCAGAAGTACGTTTTCTTACACTCAACATCATTATACGTAACAATCGCTCGTATAAATGTCCAGATGCCAGTGAGAAAACATGTATAGTGTCTAAACTTTTCTCGCCATTCCCCGTCGCTTCTTTGTAATTGCTGTTGCCATTTCGTTTGTTACCAAAAATGTTTGTAATTTGACCCCATAAGCCAGCATTTTCTTCTTCATCATTATAATACTCATCTTCATCGTTGTCATCACCATCACTCGCTTCTACTTGTTCCCCATCCGTTGGAATTTTAGCTAACAAACTTCGTCTTTCCATTCCTGGTTGTTTACGAACACGCAATTTTACGTCACTACCACTAAAAGATCGTATGGTAAGTTTAATATCGCGTAATCCATTTCCATCTTCAATCCGCGGTGTTGAAGATACAGGTGCATCATTCGGTGCTATTGAATATAATTTCGATGCTCGACCCCGTGCTAAGCGCAAGTTATATACACCTGGTCTAGCTCGTAGCTGAAAATAACCTAAATTTTTCATGACTAACGTATCCGCATATCGCTTTCCTGTAATTGCGCTATCTAAAACCAATTGTAAACCATTTGGTGGTTGCATGTGCGTCAAGTCATCGCATGTTCCAGTGACCAAAATGCTTGTTAAACTAAATTCTGCAGATACAGATGTACGTGATCCCATTGTTTGATCATCTAAGCGTATGTTATCTAGATCATCAATTGCTTTTTTCTTCATAACAACCCAGTGCTCAGGAGTGAACACTTTCATTGTTAAAATATGTTGCGCTGGCATGTGACGAAAATTAGCTAAGCTAGTATCAACATTTCCACCTACATAGCGATAAAAGTTTTTTATTGGAAATTCACTAATATCAGTTTTGGGGTTCAAAACTACCGTTATTTTCGCTTTAATTACATCCCGTAACATAATTAAAATAGGCGTAAATCTTTGCCCCGCATCACTTAAAGGGTCAATTAATGCAATTGAATGTAAACGCGTTGTTGAGTCAGGGTTACATGTAAACATGTTTTTTTTGAAATTTTTCTTCGCATTTTTCGTATTTAAAAAACTAAACGCTGATCGTGAATGCACCATATATTGATTTGCAATTGAAGTGGCAACCATCATTGTATCGCTGTCATACCTATTAATTTTGACTAGACCTAATTTGGAATTATCCACAATTCGACTACGTTCAAAACCATCTATTAATTCAAATAATGTTTTATCTGAATTTGAGACATCACGAATCACTCTTCCATTTACTATGAGTAAATTATCGTCATTAACAATGCTTCCTAAAATATTTTTTTCCTTCAAATAATCAATAGTTTTAATGGGCATATTTGACGAAGCATCACTTGATAACTCCAATGTCTTCATTTCTTTATCACTAATGTTTTTTGCTTCATCAAAACTTTTGTTGCTTAAAATTTCTTTTAGATAAACTATCAATGCTTTAATTATACCTTTTGCATTATCGCCATTTTTTTCATTATCATGGAATAATTTCAGCATTGATTCAATATATTTTTTGTTCTTCGTATCATTAGTAGATGAGGAGGAGTCGAAAATTGCAAATCGAGAATTTGTATTATCAGAGCTAACTAAATACTCACATGCTGAAAGCAACACAGTTAATCCGGTTGACGATTTACCATTTAAATCTACAACAAGAAAATACGTGAAGAGAAATGTGTTTTTTCTCTCGTTATTGTGATTTATTTCTCTCATGTTATGGAAGTAAATGAGCTGATCGGATAATGAAGACGATGGTGCTACCATCGTAGTAAATTCCATATTATTTGTTTCTTCCATGACACCTTGATGAAATCTTGGGTATGACCATGGTGAATTTCGTCTCGTACTTTTTTTACTCGAGCCGGTTAAGTAAGCATATACGTTTTTATTGCCTGATATTTTTCCAATCGACACAAGTCGCTGCAAGCGTTGTTGTTCCATAAATAAATGTTGCATTAACTCTTGCCTTATTGAATCTACTCCATCGATGATATTACCATTTAATATGTATGAATTGAGATTTAAACCTTTTGATTTGTAAAAATTCAAAACTTTTCCACCTAAACCATCAAATCGATCAGCATTTAAGCACTTTTCCGCCTCTTCTGCAAAAGTGGAAGAGGACCAGCTTCCAGTTCCTTGTGCGACACCATTTGCATATGCTGATACTAAATCCTCTTTTTTTAAAGGTGTTTTCAGGGCATATTGTGATAAAACTTTTAAAAATGCATTGGCAGCAACTTGTTTATGTTCTTTTTTTGCAGTTGCTAACAACTTTAAAACTGTTCCCGCATTAATTTCGTTATTCTTATTGCTGGTGCTGTCGACCATGACGATTCCCATACGTAATGGGACATTGCTGTCCACCAAATCAAAAAGTGTACCAATAGTTTCAAGGCCAACTTTTGTCAATGGGTCAATTACAAATACACCTGTATACAGATTACGGCGTATTGTTATAAGATGCCATGCATGTTGTAACAATTGTTGATATTGCCTTGGCCAACTTTTATATTGATTATCTTTTTCTATATTATTTAAGAAGTACACAGCACCCTTTGCACCAGTCCTTACATCAATACGTCTTCCCAATAATTCAACATTATCATCGTTAGACGATTGAACGCTTAATCGTGCGGAGTACTTTTCAACGTTTGTAGCAGAAAATCCTAAGGATTTAAATTGCTCAGCATACTTTGCTTCCTCTTGTATAGATTGAAGAAATTGTAAATACGAAAAATCGCTGGATAATGGATTGATCTCACGGCCATTTAACGTCATTTTATTATCACCAGGGTTTACATATTTGTGTAATTTATTAATAGCTTTTCTTACAGACTTTTTTACACGCACACGTGTTAAAGATTTAGCATGTAATGGAAAATTTTGCGAGAGTGATTGAAGCTTTAGTAATTTATCCTTAGATGACATAACTTTATTTGCTGTCTGCAACCCTAAATCTTTCATATCCCAAACTTTAATTTCGCCAGATGTCTCATCACTAGCTACTTGTACATGAAGATGTTTCTGAAATGCTTTCAATTGTTTTTCCATGTCCGGGCGACGTGAGATAAGTCTTGAAAAGAGAAACCCGCCAATATCATCTTCTAAATCTTCATCCTCATCGTCATCTACTTTAGCAGCATTATCTCCATCATCATTTTCCTCTTCACTTAAATCACGATCATCCAATGCTTTGTATTCCATGCTTTTCAAATCCAAACTAATACCGTAGCCTTTTAAAAATGTTCTTGGTATGATTGGCGTCTCTGTTAACATTCTTGATAAAAATGGTGCATGGCGAACAATGTATTTAATAATGCCATCCTTTGCAAGTGATACAAGTTTTTCATGAAATCTTGTAAAACTATTTTCACCAATAATACCGTATAAAACAACTATTATTGCACTATCTTTTGTTTCGCTATTATCATATTCATGATCAAAATCATAAAGTGCAATATTTCCCGTCGTGTTGCCGTTTTTTCCCTCCATTTTATTATCCTTGAACAATTCCATTAATACATTTACATTACAAGCAAATCCTTTTGTTTCAACCATAGCTATAGCTGTTCCTGAAGTTGACAAATCTTCATCTTCTCCACAAACGTTTACTTTTCTTTCAATTTCATTCCACTTCAAGTCTTTTTTTGCAATTGAGCTATGGAGTTCCACACTCGGGGATCCAGCTCTTGCGTCCAATTTCAGCCGAAAAACTTCTGACAAAACACTGTGATCATTTTTGATAATTTTATTCACTGTTTCCATAGAAGCAGTAAAGTATGTTTCTTTCAAAGGCATACCAGCATCACCTTCGTCATTTGGATTTTCATATGTATTCAAAAAATCCCAAAAATACGATGGCTTACCACCTTGCTGCTCTGCATCTGATAATATTTCTGCTGCTTCCATTACATATGATTGCGGGATTGATAGCCACGGTGCTGTTACTGATGCGGAAACAGTCTTTGCTGCCTGTATTTTGATTGTAAAGTTGGAAAAGCAAAAGGTAATTAATAAATTTACCAACACTACATAGTGAAAACTAACCATATTTTCAACGTAAGCTAATCTGTGTGTTTGTTTAAGCGTTTGTTTGTAAATAAATATATGTTATGTCACTATACGATTATTGCCTGCAATCGTCGTTGCGTGGACTCTCTGAATTGATTTTATTGTGTGGTACCAATTTAACAAAAAAAAAAAAAAAAATAAAAATAATAATCGGGAAGAGTAGTATACTATACTAGTATTATTACATTAAAATATTTATATAATATAATATTTATTATTATTATTATTATATAATAATAATAAATAATAATAATGGAGCGAGGGAGCAAAGAGTAATTGTTAAAAAATTTAATAAATAGTATATTAGTAGTATACGTATTATAGTGCACTAGTCCTATAAAAAAAAAAAAAGGTAGTACAGCATACAGCACTATGATACAGTCGTCTACAGTGTAATAATAATTATTATTTATTATATTATTATCATTGTTTATACTTTACGAGTAATAGGTAATACCACTAAAACAACATCTGTTTTCGTATATGATCAATATTCCACGTGTCTTACGAGGAACAGATTAAGATATAATAATACAATGCAAATACTATTGTAATTAATTAATTACGATGATTATAACACAAATAATTTTTAATGGGTAATAGTAAGAGTGCATCAATATTATTGTTGATAACATTATTATTAGTAGTATCTTAGTGAGTGACTAAAGTAATATGAAAATATAAGGCGAGAAAAGAACAAGAAACTAAGGGTTTTTAAGAAACAGTGTGACTATGTACTATGTATTTTTTTGTAGATCTCAAATTAGCATTGTTATGCACTTAAACTCCTCTTCTTTCTCCCCTGACGGCGTGTGTCTTTTTTTAAGGCTGCACATCTCACTTAATTTCATTAATAGACCACTTAACTCGTCACTGAGCTTGGAGCTTGCTGAGTTCCCAGAGTTGTGTTTTTTATTAAATTAATATCTCTTACAACAGGCGGCAACAGTATTACACTTCATTAATTATTATCTCAATTTAAATTACTATTTATTTAGAGTTATTAATTATAATAGAGTATAATATGTATCCTCGTCAAAACTAATAAATGTATTATTAGACATTACCTGTATATCTACACACGAATATGCCTGCTATAATTTCGGAAGATTAGTAACAATGTCTTGCAAACCAATTTCCAATCGTTTTATTCCATCTTGAAATTTTTCATGATTAAGGTTTGCATACGATATTCGAATATGACACGGACAACCACACGCAGTACCAGGTATGATAACAACACCATATTGTTCAGCTAAGTATTTCACAACTTTTAAATCATCTTCGTATTGGTTTGGTAATTTCGCAAAGAAATATATAGCTCCTTGGCCGCCATAAACATTATCTTTACCCAAAGTATTTTCTAAACACCTTTTTGCTAAATTTTTATTCTTCACAACATCTTCACTAATTTTATTCGTTACCCAGCTTTTACCAGCTTCTAATGCACCTAATGCTGCATATTGGCTAATAATTGGTGGGCAAATTGGAATTGTATCTTGTGCCTTTAATAATTCTGATCCCAATGACCATTGTCCGTTTGCTTGTGAATCAACATATGCAATATAACCGCATCGCCATCCCATCATACCATATGCTTTTGAAAATGAAAATACATTCAAGATATGCTCACCTTCAATAGTTGAATGTCTGTTTGTACCCTTGCTGTCATCATTATAAACAAAATACTCGTATGTATTATCTAACACTAACCAACAATTATGACGTTTGCATGCATCGCTTATTTTTTCTAACACTGATAACGGAGTAAGAACCCCAGTTGGGTTGCAAGGATTCGTCAATACAATTACTAAAATATTAAAAATTATATATACATAGTATCAAAATAAAACGGTTGATGTTAGCAAAATGGATGCTATGGTGCTACAACAAATAATTAATATATGAAATTACAAAAACATTTAGTTGTGACATATACCATATATTATGTACTTACCTTTTACTTTTGCATTGTCTTGTAAAGTTTTTTCAACCCAGTCGCTTGATGGGTAAAACGTATCTTTCTCTCTCTCGCCCATCAATATATTTTTCACGCCAGTCATTTGAAAAGCCATCAAATGATTGAAATAATATGGTGGAAACAATACAGCATGGTCATCTACATCGCATAAGGTCAATACAATATTTGTAAACGCTTGATTTGCACCTGTTGTAACCATAATATTAGATTTTTTTAAATTATTTTCAATGCTAATCTTTTCTTTTAATTTGTCCCGTAATTCAGATATCCCGCCATCTGGTCCATACATACTAGTTTCCTCACTATATACAGCATCAGCTGCTTTTTTCAAAGCTTTTTCTGGTGGTTTCCAACAAACGATACCTTGAGCTAAAGATACCATATCTTCGGAGTTGGTACTTTCCATGATCTTCTGCATGCCAACAATACAAGGTGCGTCAGTTCCCACAATACGTTTCGAAGCTAATCGAGATGCTATCCGTGTTCCAGCTACTTGTGCCATTTTCGTTGTGCACTTTTATTCTTCCCTTGTTTTTTGTTTTGTAAGGAGATCTTAACAGCTTTTTACGTATGTGCGACAAAATCTGCTGCGCGTATTGGCTTTGTATGTGTGTAAATTGGAGGATTGATGACGATGAGAAGATGATAATGTACTTCGTAGTTCGTAGTATAATAATATCCAAAAGGGGGGCCGATTATTATTTGCCAAAGTGGTGGTGGTGGGCATTCTCTTATTCTCTATGATGATTATTATTAATTTTATTAAATTTATTTTATTATTATTATTTTAATAATTACCACCACCACCATGGTAATGGTATTATTATTTTTTTATTATAATTTTTTTTAAATACCAGATAAATAATAAAATAATAAATAAAAAAAAAATAAAATAATAATAATATATACTACTACAGTAACAATAATAATAAAAAATAGAGAAAATTACACTTCTGACCTGTTTCAGAATGGATATTGTATTTTTTTACAATTTTTGCGTACCTCATATTTGTAGTTTATATTATTGACATTCGAATAAACACCCTACTCCATTTTATAATGTAGTCTTTTTGCATTTTGCCTATATGTATTTATACGTTTACAATGTCCTATCAAACCGCGTTCTGTACTATTTGCTGCATACAGTGTTTTTACTGATGTTGACATTCTTTTTTTGCGTATATTTTACAGGAAAGACGTATATTTTTGCAAATAATTGGATTATAATTTGATAGGGATCATATAGGGACAAAAAGAGTAAAATGTATATAAATCTTCCATCTACAGTAATATAGTCTACTAAGTATAGTATATCTAACAAGTACAAATATGCACCTTAAATAATATAGGCATTTTTATACTTGCAAGGATACAAGTACAAACCTTAAAACATGATAGGGACAGCTAAATTACTATTAGTATAAACAAAATTGGCAGTTCGGTACTAAATACGGCTGACAGTAAGCAGTTATGTAGTAAGAGACTATAAGAGCTTTGGGGTTAGGGGTCACGAAATTTGGATTTTAAAAATATAAAAAAGACTATTAATTTTCATAGGGGAAGTCGGAAGTCTGTAAAACAGGTCAGAACCGTAGTCACCCCTAAAAAATAAATAAATAATAATATAAATAATTATTATTATTTAATATTATTATTCTAATCTAATTAATTCCAATTATTAATAATAATATGCACATATATATAATAATAATAGTAATAATAATATATTATTTAAAATACTCTATTAATTTAAATTTGATTTCTATGGTGAAGTTTTTCTTTTTCTCTTTGGTAAAAATAATAATATTATTATTATATTATTTATCGTCAATAAAATACAAGTGTAGTTATCATTAACTTTTTTAAAACATTTGTCATAACACAGCTATGGTTACTTAGGTAGCATATTTTTAAAAGTCCGTTCTAATAATTTGTTCATTTCTATTTTTTGGTTATCATCTAAAGCAACCTTTTTTGTCAACATTTGGATCAATTCAAACGTAATTTTTTGCTGTTCGTGTAATGTCTCTTTTGTTTTTGCTAATTCTTTTGCCAAATGTACATAACTAAATTCTGTAGGAGACTGTGGTGATGTTGGTGACTGCGGTGGTGATGGCAAATATTTACTATTACTATTATTGTTGCTCTTATTGCTACTATTATTATTACCACCATTATCTGTAAGTTCATTTACTAAACTATTATTATTATTACTAGTATTTAATATAAAACCTTTCGCTGACGTTAACATGGTTCCAAGTGTCGATTGTCTCTTCTTTAACTTTTTCATCCGAGGAGAAAAATGACCACCAATCGAAGCTACCGGAGATTCATTATAAATCGAATTTGTCCGTAAATCCCTATCCATTTTTTCAAGAATGCTTTGATATGCACTTGCCTCGGCTAAATTTGGATATCGTATATTTTTATAAATAATTGTTGGCGCGGATATTTTTGGTCGTTCAGGAATAACATCGGTTACTGACCCAGTGGGTGATTGTGGTAAAATGTCTACTTTCAACATTATTGGTCGATTTTTAATACATCGAGAATGTGCATCTATTTTATCTGTGCATTATCTGCCGACAGAGGAGAGTTGCAATAGCATTATTGTGTACGATTTCTGCAATGTGCGGGGGAAGAAAGTAGAGTATGTATTAGTATTATTATTCCCTGTCTTTTGAAGGAGTAGGTGTGAAATTAAGATGGACAGTTTGTAATTAACAAGAAAATAAGAAAATAAGGATGATATAGAATTTATTAAGTTTTGGAATAAGTATATATCTGTGTAGATTGAAACAATAAAATGTTGCTATATACTATCTGTAAGAGAGTGTTTCACTTCAAAGGGTTCTTGAGTCTTGAGAGATTAATGATTAATTCATTTTTTTCATAGAAAAACGGCTTTTCTTAGTGTACACCGAGTACATTCCATTCTGTCGACACGAAATAGGCTGGAATAGCAGGTAAATGTGGACATAGCATGGTAATAGCAGGTAAATATCGCCATTTCGGTGCTGTGACGGCGTAAACCACATTATAGATGATTCTACTTGGAGTATACCATTCATTGTATTGTACATAATAAATACAATATGGATTACTATTATTTATTATAGTAATTGTTACACATTATAACCAGGAGCTAACACTACATACAATGAAAAAAGAAAAATCTATAAGGTATCATTATAGATTCTAAATTCTTCTTTGGCGTACTTGTGCAAGTGTGCAATTCTAATAGCACTGTTGGTCCACATTTTATTTTAACTCCTTAATTATACCAACACATCGTCTTGGAGGTTCGTTCTTCCGTGCCAAAATAAAAGGCAGGGTCCTTGCCGTCCACACGGCAGCTGGTAGTATTAATAATAATAATATAATA